>OCVQ010000008.1_pt1 | contig 232234 bp, 233 predicted proteins | sample 1539061 | NCBI WGS metagenome assembly OCVQ01 (sample SAMEA3355526, study PRJEB22509) | marine metagenome | biome: marine; feature: river plume; material: water | place: USA | collected 2010-08-08 | depth 0.5 m | reverse complement strand
TGTTGGTAAGCAATAATCATGAGCGCATCCCCTGTAAGAATGGCAACATTACTGTCCCATTTTTCATGTATGGTTTGTTGATTTCTTCTTAATGGAGCTAAGTCCATAATATCGTCATGTATAAGCGTGAAATTATGAAAGATTTCAATAGCTAAGGCCTGGGGAATTACTTCACTTTTTTCGATTGAAAATAATTCGGCAGCCAATAGTGTTAAAATAGGTCTAATTCGTTTACCACCGATTTTCAAAAAATAGGCAATTGGATCGTAAAGAGCGATAGGTGAATTTGGAAGTTGAATATTGGTTAATTCCACTTCGATTAATTCCGCATATGATTTAAGATTCAGCATTAATCCTTAATCAATTTCAATAAGTAATCTCCGTATCCACTTTTAAGAAGTGGTTCGGCTAGTTTTCTCAATTGCTCCTTGTCAATAAATCCATTCGTATATGCGGCTTCTTCAATACAGCCAATTTTTAGACCTTGACGTTCTTCAATTACTTGTACAAATTGACCCGCTTGCATCAGGGATGGAAACGTTCCTGTATCTAACCAGGCTGTTCCGCGACTTAAAACAGCAACTTTCAAATTGCCTTGACGCAGGTATTCTGCATTGACATCCGTAATTTCATATTCTCCACGTGCAGAAGGGGATAGGTTTTTAGCAATTTCTACTACAGAATTATCGTAAAAATATAATCCTGGAACGGCATAATTTGATTTTGGGTTTTGCGGTTTTTCTTCAATTGAAATCGCATTCATTTGTTTATCAAACTCAACAACACCATATCGTTCTGGGTCGCTAACATGGTAAGCATAAACTACTCCTCCTTCTGGATTTGAGTTTTCCTTTAACAAGTCATCCATTCCCACGCCGTAGAATATGTTATCACCTAAAACCAGCGCAACTTTATCATTACCGATGAATTTTTCACCGATAACAAATGCTTGTGCTAAACCATTTGGAATTTCTTGAACGGCATACTCAAATTTACAGCCTAGGTTTTCCCCATTACCCAATAGCTTTTCGAAATGTGGTAAGTCATGAGGTGTCGAAATAATAAGAATTTCATTAATACCCGCGCTCAATAAAATGGAAAGCGGGTAATAGATCATAGGTTTATCATAAATAGGCATTAGCTGCTTACTTATTGCTAATGTTAAAGGATGAAGACGTGTTCCAGACCCTCCAGCCAAAATAATTCCTTTCATAGCGTTTAAATTAATGAATGAAATAATTTAAATTATTCATCTGATTTAGGTTCAATAGTATCAGTGTTGTCATTGTTTCCTTCACCTTCTAAGCTTAAATTGTCCCAATCTAACTCACTCTCTTCTGCATAAGCATCAAAATAAGGCTCTTCGAAAGATTTTGTTGTAATTTTTCGCTCAAGGGTTAAAAGTAAAGTTGGTAAAACAACCAAGTTGGTAATCATTGCCACCAATAATGTTAATGAAACTAATAGACCTAAAGCTTTTGTTCCTCCAAAGTCTGAAAAAGCAAACATGGAGAATCCACAAAATAATACGATGGAAGTATAGAACATTCCTAATCCAGCCTCCCTAATTGCCATAATTACACATTGACGCAAATCCCAATGTTTTGTTTTTAATTCCTGTCGATATTTTGCTAAATAGTGAATTGTATCATCTACTGAGATACCAAAAGCAATGCTAAATACGAGTAGAGTTGAAGGTTTAAGAGGAATGTGGAGCCAACCCATAATTCCTGCTGTAAAAATAAGAGGAATGAAGTTAGGTATCAATGAAACAATAACCATTCTCCAAGATCTGAAAAGAATTGCCATTAAAAGCGATATCGCTACAATAGCAAATAGCAAACTAGTAAATAAATTGAGTACCATATAATGGGTTCCCTCTGAGGCAACTACGGCAGTTCCTGTTAATGAAACACCAAAATATTCTTTGTCGATTGCTGCCCGTAAATCGTCAGTAAATCCTTGCTTAGAATAATAGGTTTTAATTAAATCAACGTCTGAGTCAAACTCAAATTGTTTTTCTGAATTCCCATTGGATAAACGTCTTGTGAGAGCATTATAAATTGCAGGATAAGAAAATAGAATGGAATCGATATAGGCCTCTTTATTTGACTTTTTATACTTTTTGAAAAACTTTTCTATTTGTTTTTTTTCAGGATTAAGGATAGAATCAATATCCTTTTTCATCACTTTTACGATGTCAGAAACTTCATACGAACCAAGATCTTTCATTTGTGACCGAATTCGAAGTACACGATGCGAAGTGTCAATTAATTCGTTCAAAGCAACTCCAACCCCATTAGAATTTGTAACAACTGAGCTATCTATATAACGCTTTAAAGTACCGAGTTTACGTCTATTTGAAACTAATTGAAATTGCGTAGAGTCATTGTTGTAATAGGCCATGTTCGCTGCCTTGAGAAAATCTACATAAGAAATAAACTTTGAAAACAAGGTGTCATTTTTATATCGATTTTGAATACTATCGATTCGCTCTAACGTACTTGTTTTACCTAAACGACTCGATTCTTTGTAATCAACTAATATTTCGAATGGAATTGATCCACCGAAATTATCTTGCATGAAAACGAAATCCTCTAGTACTTGATGTCCTTTAGGTAAATCACCTGTGATGTTTCCAGTTACTTTTACTTGGTACATTCCTGCAAAACTGAGAACTACTAGCGAGATAGTGCAGATGTAAATCCATTTGCGTTTATACAAGGTTAAATAAACAAGTTTGTTCAAAAGACCAACTGCAAATTTCCGTTCTAGGTGCTTTAAATGCCTTGGTTTAGGCGGGCTGGAGAATGAAATAATTATTGGTAAAATACAAATGGATAAAACGAATACCAGCATTATGTTAAGTGCGGCACAAATTCCGAATTCCATCAGTTTTGGTGAGAATGTAGTTATAAAGGTTAAAAAACCTAATGCTGTCGTAAGGTTGGTCAAAAATGTAGCTGTTCCGATTTTCTTAATTACACGAGAAAGCGCCTTCACTTTATTTCCATGCTCTAAAATTTCTTGGTGAAATTTTGTCATTAGAAATATACAATTGGGTATTCCTATTACAATCATTAAAGGAGGAATAAGGGCCATTATGATTGTTATGTTAAAGTCCAAAGCGGCAATAGAGCCCATGGACCAGATCACAGCAATTGCAACTACTAGATTGCAAATTAGCACAACTCTAAAAGATCTAAAAAAGAGATAGATAAGGATAGATGTAATTAGAATGAGAAGTCCAACAAAAATGTACATCTCCTTCATTACCTGTTTTCCAACAACAACTCTTAGGTGAGGCATTCCAGCGTAGTGCGGCTGTCCAAAATAAGGTTTACACGCGTCAGCGACTGCTTCTACGTCCAAAACCACATTGGCTTTCTTTTGATCTGTAATAAATGTTTCGTCAATTTTGACTAACATCAATGAAATGTTCTTGTCCTTTTCGTAGAGAAGTCCGTTGTAAAGTGGATTGTTTTTTATTTCACGCTCAATTGAATCAATAGATTTCTCTTGAAACTTAGTGTCTGAAAACACCTTGTGAGCGACGAATTTTTTTTCCTTTTGATCGTTTGATATTGTAAATAAAGTTGCCTCTGAAACTACCGAAAGTACTCCGTCAAATTTTAGAATGGAATCACCGAGTTCCTTCCATTTCAGAAAGTTACGTTCAGTATAAAGTGAATCAGTTTGAATTGCAATTGCAAGTGTGCCTCCATCTTGACCGAACATTTCGTTGAATTTGTCAAGGTCAATTTTTGCTTGCGCATTTTTTGGAAGCAGAATTCCGTATTTGTTGTCTAATTTCAGTCCAGTTAACGCATGGTATCCAAAGAAAACGGTCATCAGGGTAATTACACCGATAATGATGAATCGATTTCTAAGAATGATATTTGCAATGGATTGCCACATGCTTGAATACTTGAAATTTATTAATTGGCAAAAATAAGGTTAATAAATGAGCACTCAAAGGGAATAGCCATTAAGATTAGTACCAAAAAAAATATGAAGTATGTATTAAAATGAATTTCTCTTTGGTAAACAGATTTAGAATCCTTTTTCATCTAAAATGTTTGCCATTTCTTTTTGAAGTTTTTGGGCTTCTATTTTCGCCTTTTCTGCAAAATCATGACCGTTTGAAGCATAAATAATACCTCTTGAAGAATTAACGAGTAATCCGCAGTCTTTGTTCCAACCGAAATTTGCCACATCTGCTAAAGAACCACCTTGAGCGCCAACACCTGGCACTAAAAAGAAATGCTCTTTTGCTATTTTTCTAACTTCACCAATTCCCTCTGCGCGTGTGGCACCCACCACATACATTAAATTTTCGGGAGTTCCCCATTCTTGCGATTTGCGAAGTACTTTTTTATACAATTCGTCATTGTTTTCATCAGCAATAAATTGGAAATCGAGCGCTCCCTTATTGGATGTTAATGCTAACAAAATAACCCATTTATTTTGATATTCTAAAAATGGTGTTACGCTGTCTTCACCCATATAAGGAGCAACGGTGACAGAATCACTTCCTAAATAATTAAAAAATGTATCTGCGTAATATTTTGATGTGTTCCCGATGTCTCCTCTTTTTGCATCAGAGATGGTAAAAATGTTTTTAGGAATATAATCCAATGTTTTTTTAAGGGATTCCCAGCCTTTTGGACCATGACATTCGTAAAAAGCAATGTTTGGTTTGTAAGCCACGCAGAAATCTTTGGTTGCATCAATTATTGCTTTGTTGAATTCAAAGATTGGGTCTTCGGTATCGATTAAGTGAGGAGGAATTTTTTCTAAATCTGTATCTAGACCCACGCATAAAAAAGAACGTTTTTGTCTTATTTGTTCTATTAATTCTTGTCTAGTCATAATCGTTTTATTAATGTGATAGAAGAGATTTACACGTCCTCTGTGTTTTTCAGTTTTTCTGCATTTTCAGCAAGTTTCAGAGCGTTGATCATTTCATTGATATCACCATTCATAAATGCACTTAAATTGTACATTGTTTTATTGATACGGTGATCAGTAACTCGACCTTGAGGGTAGTTATAGGTTCTAATCTTAGCTGATCTGTCTCCAGTTGAAACTAAAGACTTTCTATGTTCAGAACGCGCAGAATTAATTTTATCTAATTCAATTTGATACAATCGAGAGCGAAGCATCGTTAGTGCCTTTGCTAAATTTTTGTGCTGCGAACGACCGTCTTGACATTCTGCAACCACTCCGGTTGGAATGTGTGTTAAACGAATAGCAGATTCAGTTTTGTTGACGTGCTGACCACCCGCTCCAGAAGCACGATAAGTATCACGTCTAACGTCAGCCATGTTCAAGTCAAAATCAACTTCTTCAGCCTCTGGCAAAATAGCGACGGTAATTGCAGAAGTATGAACACGGCCTTGAGATTCAGTTTCTGGTACCCGCTGCACTCGGTGCACTCCAGATTCAAATTTCAGTAATCCGTAAACTCCTGGACTTTCAATGCTCAGGGTAATTTCTTTATAACCTTTTGTTCCGCCCTCGTTAGAGTTTGTTACTTCATAGTTAATTCCTTGTTCCTTAAAAAACATCGTATACATTCTGAAACAATCTTCAACGAAAATACACGCCTCATCACCACCAGTTCCTGCACGTAATTCCATGATGGCACTTTTTTCATCTTCAGGATCCTTAGGAATAAGCATGAATTCGATTTCCTCTTCCATTCCAGGTCGTTGATTTTCTAATTCATCAATTTCCATCTTTGCCATTTCGCGCATTTCCGGATCGGTTTCATCTTTCAAGAGGGCTTTTGCACTCGCTAAATTGTCAACTACGTTTTTATAAGAATGATACATCTTTACGATTTCCTCCAAGTCTTTGTACTCCTTATTGAGCTTGACATAGCGTTTCATGTCAGCAATAATATCTGGGTCGACGATTTGTTTTCCGACTTCTATAAATCGAACATTAATCGCTTCCAGTTTTTGTAATAAATCGCTCATAATCGTTAATTGCAGATTAACAAATTGCAGGTTGCAGATTAATTTGTAATCTGAAATTTGCAATTAGTAATCTTTGGCTAATAGTTAAACTCTCCGAATTCAGATGTAATCGTTAATTTTTTTCCTTCGTGCTTTTCAACACGACCTACAATTTGAGCGTCAATGTTGAATGATTTTGAAATTGCAATGATATCATTCGCAACTTCCTGTGGAACGTACACTTCCATGCGATGCCCCATGTTGAACACTTTGTACATTTCTTTCCACTCGGTTTTTGACTCTTCTTGAATCAATTTAAACAAAGGTGGGATTGGAAATAAGTTGTCTTTAATAATATGAACATTATCGACAAAGTGCAAAACTTTTGTTTGAGCACCTCCCGAACAATGCACCATTCCATGAATGTCGTTTCTGTGTGCGTCTAATATTTTTTTGATGACAGGTGCATACGTTCTTGTGGGAGATAAAACCAATTTCCCAGCATTCAAAGGCGAATCTGTAGCTTCAGTTAAACTTTTTGAACCCGAATAAACCAAATCATCTGGTACAGACGGGTCAAAACTTTCAGGGAATTTTTCAGCCAAAGTTTTGTTGAAAACGTCATGACGAGCTGAGGTCAAACCATTGCTTCCCATTCCACCATTGTATTCCGTTTCATAAGTAGCTTGTCCTGAAGAAGATAATCCAACAATAACATCACCATCTTGAATCGTGTGATTTGAAATTACATCTTTTCGTTTCATGCGACAAACAACTGTTGAATCAACAATAATTGTTCGAACTAAATCTCCGACATCAGCTGTTTCGCCACCTGTGGAGAAAATCCCTATTCCTTGTTCTCTTAATGTCTCTAATAATTCCTCCGTTCCATTAATAATAGCAGAAATGACTTCACCTGGAACTAAGTTTTTGTTACGACCAATTGTCGAAGAAAGTAATATTTTATCTGTAGCTCCAACACATAATAAATCATCAATATTCATGATTAAAGCATCTTGAGCAATTCCTTTCCAAACTGAAATATCTCCAGTTTCTTTCCAGTACATGTAGGCCAAAGATGATTTTGTTCCTGCTCCATCAGCATGCATAACGATGCAATAGTTTTCATCTCCAGAAAGGTAATCTGGAACAATTTTACAAAAAGCTTGGGGGAACAATCCCTTATCAACGTTTTTAATTGCGTTGTGAACGTCTTCTTTTCCAGCGGAAACGCCCCGCAAATTATATCGTGTATCTGCCATAATAGATTGAAAGTGCAAAAGTAGTCTTTACAGTGTCAAGAATCAAGGTTTTAGTACTGAATTTTAGTATGTGGCGGGAATATCATTAAGGATAGGCAATCGAACCAAGATTCGTAAATGACGGTATTTCCACTTGATAATTTTCAGTGGAAATATTTAAATCGATAAATGCTTCACCATTGAATTTTGGAATGTTTTCATCTAAATTATGGTGGAATAATCCATTCATGTCACTTGAGTTTTGTATCAAAATTGTCCAATGTGTTTTACCTTCATTAATGATTACGTCATAAACTAAACCCTCCAAATAACCAGTTCCTTTTACATAGCATCTTGGCAATTACCGATGAATGTTCCCCTTCCATCTCAAACTTCATGTTGTAGTCTTTACCTCGAACACAACATTGACCTCCTGCCCAATCAAAGGTTGTTGCCTCGACAATGTTTTGTGCAATTGAGTTGAAATGCACAATTGAAAACACGGTGAATAATAGGATTAACTTTGTCATAATTTTTCTCTTCTGTACAGATTCATTTCTGATTTGTTCAAATTATCTGCCGTTCTGTCAGCGAAATAACTTTGGCTTGATATTGGTCAAATGAGAAATCATGAGTAGAGAAAATGTATCTTATAAATGGGCTTTTAAAGAGTTCATTTTACCAAGAAAAAAAATCATAGGATTTGGTCTTTTTTTAATTTTAGTACGAAGTCTTTCGGGATTGGTTTTGCCACTCGCAACAGAAAAATTATTTGATACGGTATTGCCATCAAAAAATTTCAATTGGCTCTTAATACTAATTGGAGTTATTATTCTTGCATTATTTATTCAAGCTGCAAGTTCATTTGTTCTGACAAAAGTTTTAAGTGTTGAAGCACAGCATTTAATCTCAGTTCTGAGAACCAAAGTTCAACAAAAACTATTGAAATTACCGATAAGTTTCTTTGATAATAATAAATCAGGAGCGCTTGTTTCGAGAGTTATGACGGACGTAGAAGGTGTGAGAAATCTTGTAGGAACTGGGTTGGTACAATTAGTGGGGGGAACGATAACAGCAATATTATCGTTGATTTTGTTGATTAATATTAGTCCTCTAATGACGTTATTTACACTAATTCCTTTGGGGATTTTTGCATTTATTGCCTTAAAAGCATTTGGTAAAATTCGTCCAATTTTTAGAGACCGAGGTAAATTAAATGCGGAAGTCACTGGTCGTTTAACTGAAACGCTAAATGGAGTTCGCGTGATTAAAGGGTTTAATGCAGAAGAACAAGAGAATAAAATTTTTGAATCAGGAGTTGAAAAGTTGTTTCTAAACGTGAAAAAAAGTTTAACAGCAACTGCATTAATAACCAGTACTTCAGCTCTTTTAATCGGAATAGCTTCTGCAGGAGTTATGGGCATTGGTGGGTATTTTATAATGGGTAATACGCTTACAACGGGAGAATTAATTTCATTTACACTTTTACTTGGATTTATGGTTGCACCAATTGTACAAATGAGTAACATCGGAAGCCAATTGACCGAAGCCATGGCTGGATTAGATCGAACACAAGAATTGATGATGATGGAGGAGGAAGAAAACCCTGAAATTCGAACAATTATTCTTGATGAAATAAAAGGTGATATTGAATTTGAAAATGTTGCCTTTAGTTATGAAGAAAACAAAGAGGTTTTGCATGATATTTCTTTTTCTGCTCCAGCAGGAAGTGTTACAGCTTTAGTCGGTTCTTCCGGCTCAGGTAAATCAACTATTGCTGGATTAGCGGCTACTTTTTTGAACCCTGCTTCAGGTAAAATCACCTTAGACGGAAACGATTTATCTCACGTAAGTTTGAAAAGTTATCGATCGCAATTAGGAGTTGTGTTACAAGATGATTTTTTGTACGAGGGAACAATTCGCGAGAATATTCTATTCCCAAGACCAAATGCAACGGAAGAACAATTATTGGCTGCTGTAAAAGGGGCTTATGTGAACGAATTCACTGATCGATTTGACGAAGGTTTGGAAACTGTAATAGGAGAGAGAGGCGTTAAATTGTCCGGAGGGCAACGTCAACGAATTTCAATAGCACGTGCATTATTAGCAGATCCGAAGATTATTATTTTGGATGAAGCGACTTCAAACTTGGACACAGAAAGTGAATCATTTATTCAAAAAAGTTTACAGGAATTAATGAAGGACCGAACAACTTTCGTTATTGCCCACAGACTAAGTACCATTCAAAAAGCCGATCAAATTTTAGTTATTGAGGAAGGTAATATTGTTGAACGAGGTAAACACGAAGAATTGATTAGTACCAAAGGCAGGTATTGGGAACTGTTTACTTATCAAAGTAGAATTTAATTCTGTTCTTTGAATTCAATTAAAATATGAGTCCCCTTTTTTGATTTATCTTTTTTACAACTTCCGGATAGTTGCTCGATTAAACTTTGGACGAGTTGTAAGCCTAAACTTTCAGAATTTTCCAGATCGAAATCTTCAGGAAGCCCGACTCCATTATCACCTATTTTAAGTTCGAGTGAATCGTCTGCTTGACACGATAAATGGACATAGATTTCACCTTCACTATCACCTGGTATACCATGTTTTAAAGAGTTAGTGATAAGTTCTGTAATCAGTAACCCCAAAGGAATTGAGGTGTCAATATTTAAATTCAAATCATGAGCATTGATGTCAACTTTTATCATTTCGCTTTCACCCTTGATAGAATTTAGTAACCCTGATATTAATGTATTTAAATAGGTTTGGTATTCAATTTTAGAGAAATCACTTGATTTGTATAACATCTCATGAACAGAAGCCATCGATTTTATTCTATTTAAACTGACATCAAAAATATCCTTCGTTCGAGTATCATTAATTGTATAAGATTGTAAATTCATTAGACTTGTTACAATTTGCAAGTTGTTTTTTACTCGATGATGTACTTCTTTTAGTAAGACTTCTTTTTCCCTGTTCGAATTTTGCAGAATGAGTTTTCATTGACGATTTTTTCCGTCATATCTTTAGTCGTCAAAAACACTCTACTGTAGGAGTCTTCAAAGCCTTTGACGACATTCCAACGAAATATTACATTTCTAATGTTGCGATTAAAAGTGATGAATTGAGCTTCAAAGGCACAGCCAGTTTCATTGTTCGCAATTGCAACAAATTGTTTACAATGTACTCTCTAGATTTATTGTCAAAGAAATTTCTGTAAGATTCGAGCAATTGATCTTTTGATTTGGCTTCATTTAATTCAACGGCTGCCTGATTAACATTTATTACTTTTAGTTTGTTAAAACAAGATTCAATTTCTGATGGATTTTCCTCGAAGTAGCTGCCAATATTGCTTATTCCTTGGTTTTTCAGAAACTCTATATGTAACTTTATTTCGGAAAAATCCTCTTCCCAAATTGGAATTGGACTTTCCTCAAAAAGTGTATGGTAATAATTCCCGAAAAGTTCTTCTTGAGTCATAAATGAGTTGAACTTAAATTTTCTATGCTGGATTAAATTCCAATATCAAAATTCAATTTATTTTGAGTTTAAATAGTTAGGAATATGCAAAATTCAAAAAGAAATATACAAAATAATTTAACAAGTTGAGGGGTAAATTGTTATTTCTGCCATAAGCAAGAGTAAATCAATAGTTTCATCTAAAATTTAGGCGGTTGTGCAGTAAAAAGTAATAGGGCGAGCAATTCGTTAACCTTCTATGAAGTCGACATTAAATTGTTCGTCGAAACTAAATTTACCATTGATTTTATTGTCACTTCCTGGAGACAACAACCCTTTTATTATAGTAGTTTTTCCTTTAGTAATTAGATCACTTAATTGTTTGTCAGATAACTTTTTGCCCATTAGGTGAAAGGGCACTTTAAAGTCACAAACCTTGTAATTAAGGCATCCAACTGCGGTTTTACCTTTTATGAGTTTTGATTTTTTACACTTTGGGCAATCTATTGTACTAAATTCAATTTCTTTTTTTTCGCGAATTTTTGTCTTTTTTACAACATCGGGTTCTTGAAAAAATGAGGTATTGGAAGTTGTATTAAAAATTACTTCATCGGTTAGATTTCGAACCATCAAAAACAATTCTTGCTTAAACACTTCAATGTCATATTCGCCCTTTTCGATTAATCGAAGTTTGCGTTCCCAATCTCCTGTTAGTTCAGCACTTTTTAAAAGCTCATTTTGAATGGTATCAATAAGTGCAATTCCAGTGGGTGTGGCAAGTATATTTTTACGCTTTTTTTCGATGTATTGTCTCCGAAAGAGAGTTTCAATGATATTCGCTCGTGTAGAAGGTCGTCCGATTCCGTTATCCTTCATCAATTCGCGCATTTCCTCGTCGTCAATTTGTTTTCCAGCAGTTTCCATCGCTCTTAGGAGCGTAGCTTCCGTATAGGCTTTAGGCGGGGTTGTTTTTCCCTGATGGATAAATGGTTCATGAGGTCCTTTTTCTCCTTCGTCAAAATGTGGCATAATGACATCTTCTTTTGGATCCTTATCTTCTTTTTCGTCGGTATAGACCTCACGCCATCCGAGTTCTAAAAGTTGCTTTCCCGTCGCTTTAAATTCGAGCTCTTCTATTTTACCTATTACAGTGGTATTGGAAACAACGCACGATGGGTAAAATACAGCTATGAATCGGCGAGCAATTAAATCATAAATTTGTTGTTCCGAAGGCGTAATACCTGAAGGGACGATTCCCGTTGGAATGATTGCATGGTGATCGGTAACTTTTTTATCATTGAAAATAGTCGGTGACTTTTCAATCGGTCCGGCTAAAACTGATTCAGTAAGTCTTGAATAGTATTTTAGACCGCGCAGAATATTTGGAACTTTAGGATGTAAGTCTTCCGTTAAGTATGTTGTATCTACACGTGGATAGGTTACAACCTTTTTTTCATATAAACCTTGAATTAATCTCAATGTGTCTTCCGCGCTGAATCCAAATTTCTTATTTCCATCAACTTGAAGTGAAGTTAAATCATACAATCGTGGATTTCCCTCTTTGCCCTCCTTTTGTTCGAATGAAGTGATTTCAAAGTCTTTTCCTGTGATGTATTCTAGACCTTTTTTTGCTTTTTCTTCAGAATGCAAGCGATCAATTTGACAGTTAAATTCAGTATTCTTGTAATGCGTTTTTAATTCCCAATATTCGTTGGAAACAAAAGCATCAATTTCTTTTTGTCGCTCAACAATCATTGCTAGAGTTGGCGTTTGGACTCTACCGATGGATAGCGTTGATTTCCCTTGACCGAATTTTTTTGTAAAAAGGCGCGTTCCATTGATACCTAACATCCAATCTCCTATGGCTCTAGCACTTCCAGCAGAATACAAGTTGTCGTATTTTTTAGCATCTTGTAATTTTTCAAAACCTTCTCGAATTGCTTCTTCTGTAAGTGATGAAATCCATAAACGACGCATTGGTGCTTTGCATTTTGCCTTCAATAATACCCAGCGTTGAATCAATTCTCCTTCTTGCCCAGCATCCCCGCAATTAATAACCTCCGTGCAGTTTTGAACCAATCGCTCTATGGTTTTGAATTGCTTTTCAACACCCTTGTTTTCAATGAGTTTAATACCGAAGTTTTCAGGAATAATTGGCAAATCTTCTAACTTCCAATATTTCCATTGTTCTTTGTAATCGTGTGGTTCTTTTAAAGTACACAAATGCCCAAATGTCCATGTAATTTGATACCCATTACCTTCATAATACCCATCGTTACGCTGCTTCGCTCCGAGTACTTCGGCGATATCTTTAGCAACACTAGGCTTTTCGGCAATACAAACAATCATTTTATTTAATTAGTTCAAAGTTAGAAATGTCAAAGTGTCGAAATTCGACTGTACTTTATAACAGTAAAACTTGCTTCATTTTTTTCGTCCTTTTCATGAGAAAGAATTGATTCAATCTTCCAGTCTTTCAGGTTGAATTCGGGAAAAAAAGTATCAGCTCCATACCTTTTGTTAACGTGTGAGATATACATTTCGTCTATGCAGTTTAACTCCAATGCGTTTCGGTAAATTTCACCACCTCCGATAATGAAAACAGTTTTTTCTTTTTCATTTTTATAGTGAGCCAAACAAGTCTCCAACGAATTAAAAACCAAACATCCTTCCGTTTTATAATCCAAATTTCGAGTAAGCACAACATTCTCTCTATTCGGTAATGGGCGGAATTTAACAGGAATTGAATCGTAATTTTTACGCCCCGTAACAACCACGTGATTTGTCGTCGTTTCTCTAAAAAACTTCATGTCAGCAGGTAAATGCCACATTAGATCATTATTTCTTCCAATTCCTCTTTCGAGGTCCATCGCTACAATTAATGAAACTTTCATTCTGCGTATTTAGTTATTTCGCTTGGCGTAACTCGAACGATTGACACATCATTCGTAATGTTTAAATCTAAAACAAATTGACGAATTCCTTTCGCTTGATCGTAAGTTTCGCATACTCCAGACAGTAAATATTGTTTACCATCTTGTGAAGTTGTTTGGTGTAAATACTGGCCTATGTTTTTATCCAACAATAAATCGAAGTTTGGATTTTGAATACTCACAGCGTAGTATTCATTAAGTAATTTTTGAAATAATTTTCCGGTTTTGGAATCGGATTTTACAATTTTTTCTGTCGTTCCAACCGCATGTTCAGCATACAATTCTCGACTGTCATTAAAAAATTCATCCATTTTAGCTTGCTCTGCTGATGAGATAAAGTCCTTTCGGTAATCGTTGTAATTGAATTCAGGTAGAATATAATATTGTTTCGTTTTACCTTCTTGTCGTTTCAAAACATAAACTAAATGGTGATTCACATCTCCCAAAGTGGTTGATCCATTTTCCTTTTTAATATTCGCTCCAACCATTATTCCTCCTCTGGTATAGCGAACACTCATATTCGAAACAAAATTACCAAGTGACCAGACAGTCAACTTTTCTTCGTTCCCAATCTTCTTTTTTTCAGTTGGTTGAATGACATGTGGATGATTTCCAATAACCATATCCACTCCAAGCGAATAGCAATACGATTCCCATTTCTTCTGATAGCTTCCAGGTAGTGGTTTGTATTCAATTCCCCAATGCATATTACATACAATGTAATCTGCTTTTAGAGATTTTGCTTTTGCAACATCTGCTGCAATCACATTGCTATCAATATAATTTACAATCAACGGTGCTTTTACAGTTAATCCGTTTGTTCCGTACGTGTAATTCAACATCGCGATTTTCACTCCGTTTTTTTCTAACATCAATGGATAAGTTGCATCACGTTCAGCTTTATTTCGAAACGTTCCGGTATGTTTCACTCCAAGCTCATCCAATACATCCAATGTACGAGCAACACCTTTGTCACCTCGATCGCATGAATGATTGTTTGAAGTTAAGATTACATTAAATCCTGAAGTAACAAGCGTTTTCGCTAATTCGTCTGGCGCTGAAAACTGCGGATAACCTTTGTATGGTTTACCTGCCAGCGTGACTTCCAAGTTAGCGATACGCAAATCATATTCGTTTAAAATTGGTTTCACAAACTTAAAACCATCTTCATAATCGTAAGTTCCTGTTGTTGAATTGTATGCCGCTTCGATTTGTCCATCGTGCTGCATGACATCTCCCACAAAAAGCATAGAAACTTCTTTTTCCTGAGAAAGCGAGCTAAATGAAAGAAGTAAAAATAAAAAATTACACAGCCACTGCGCCTTTGATGTGCGGATGTGGGTCGTAATTGATGAGGTTAAAATCTTCATATTTGAAAGAGAATATATCTTTAATAGCGGGATTTATTTCCATTGTTGGCAACGGTCTTGGCTCACGCGAAAGTTGCAATTCAACTTGTTCCATGTGATTGCTATAAATGTGTGCATCTCCAAAAGTATGTACAAAATCACCTACTTCTAGATCACAGACTTGGGCCAACATCATTGTTAATAAAGCATAAGACGCAATATTAAATGGAACACCTAAAAAAGTGTCCGCACTTCGCTGGTACAACTGACAACTTAATTTCCCATTGGCTACATAAAACTGAAACATTGTGTGGCATGGAGGCAAAGCCATGTTATCCACATCTGCAACGTTCCATGCAGAAACTAATAATCGTCTTGAATCTGGGTTATTTTTGATTTGATTTACCAATTTGGTTATTTGGTCAATCGTACCGCCATTTCCATCCGGCCAAGAACGCCATTGGTGACCATAAACTGGACCAAGATTACCGTTTTCGTCTGCCCATTCGTCCCAAATGCGTACATTATTATCTGTTAAAAACTTAATATTTGTATCGCCTTTAAGGAACCATAATAGTTCAATAATGATAGAACGAAGGTGTAATTTTTTGGTTGTTACACATGGAAATCCCTTAGATAAATCAAATCGCATTTGATACCCAAAAACAGATGTTGTTCCTGTTCCTGTTCGGTCTTCCTTTAAGGTTCCATTGTCGCGAATGTGGCGAAGTAAATCTTGGTATTGTTTCATTTTATGTGAGCTTGCTATTTGCAAACTCGAATTTACTGCTTTCTATTGGATATTTAATGGGAATGTTCGTAAGTGCGTCGAATCGTTGAAAAAATCTTCGATTCCTGTATTTCTAATTATTCCTTATATTCGTTACATGAGAAATTGGACTTTACTTGTTTTTATGATGCTGTCTTTCGCTATGTTGGGACAGAAGTCGATCAAAATAAAGAAAAAGTATTTGGGGATATATGCTGGTGTAATTCCTGCCTATGAAGTTAAATTAAACGATGGTTTGACCAGCGTTGATGGAATAGAAATTTCTTTCGTTTTGGATAAGGATGAAAAGGTAGAAATTCAAATTGGTGACGAAAAAAAGGAGTCAACTTATACTGTTTTGGAAAAGATAAAGAATGATTATACCATTGAGGTCCGAACCGATGGGGAGGAATATGTGGAAAAATTAGAATTGAAGGGAAAAGATAAAATGCTTATTCGTGAAGGGTTGTATCCGCAACCAAAGGCGACATTAATAAAAAACTAACTCAACGGCAAAACAATCGTAAACGTAGTTCCTTTTCCAAAAACACTCTTCACCGAAATGCTTCCTTTGTGCTGTGTAATCATCATTTTAACATAAAATAGTCCTAATCCAAATCCTTTTACATTGTGTAAGTTTCCTGTGGGAACACGGTAGAATTTATCAAATATCATTTTTTGATCTTCACGTTTTATTCCTATTCCGTTGTCTTCAATTTCTAGAATGAAATTGCGTTTGTCGTTGGATGTAGAAATCGTTATTTCTGGAGTAACTTCACAATATTTAATGGCATTGTCGACTAGGTTAAATACCACGTTTGAAATATGAACTGGATCAACGTTTATTTCAAATGTGCTTGCATTTAGATTCAAATTGATATTTCCTCCGGTTTCGTTTTGGTTGAACTCAAAATTATCCTTTACATCGCATAAAAGTTCGTGCATATCAAATTTCTCCTTCGATAGAATGATTTCTTCTGTATCCAACTTAGCCACATTTAAGACTTTTTCAACTTGCTTTTCCAGACGTCTATTTTCTTTAAAAATGATACCAGCGTATTGCTTTAACTTATCTGGATCATTGGAAAAATCTGTTCTTAAAATCATTTCAGAAGACAGTCCTATTGTTGAAATAGGTGTCTTCAACTCGTGCGTCATATTGTTGATAAAATCTGTTTTGACGTCGGATAAACGTTTTTGCTTAAGAATTACACTAACTGTTATTCCAAAAAACAAGAGTACGAGGATGACGATTATACTCATGTAGAGATAAGGAGAATAACCTGAATCTAGTTCTTTAAGATCACCAACAGCGGTTATGGTTGGAAAGTAAACTGTAAAGTAATGTCCATCCTTTTTCCAAGTCATATTTGGGGAGGTGATTCCAGAAATAGTATCTGATACAGGCGAAAATTGAGATGACTTGGTATATTTAATTAGGTTACCAAATACGATTGAATCTGAAAAACAGTCGTAAATACCGTATTGAAAATCTTGTAATACGTTTTGGGAATAAAACTCTCGTTTTAAAAGGCTTTCCAGGTAAAATGGATGAAGTTCTTCATTGATATCCACCGAAAAATAGTTGGAACGTATTTGCTTTACTGCCCCGTATAAATCAGAACTATCAGCTTTGTGTGTAGATATTTCATCCAGCACATTTCGTAGGGCGATATGAATTTGTTCATTAAGGTGTTTTAGATTTAGACTGTCTTCTTTTTCTTGTATTGCGATGGTTGTTTTTTGTATAGAAGTAGTTCGCTGTATCCAAAAGACTTGAATTATTAAAATACTGACAACCGAAACGATTCCAAGAAAAATAACGGCGTTGACAGTTTTTCTATTCATGATTTAAATGTACGAAACTCTATTTAATTTTTAATGAAAACACCGTTTTCAGTTGGACCCAAATAACAGGGAAAACTTGGGTTTGGATCAGTAATATCTAATTCGATGCACTCAATTTTTCCATATTGTTGATCTTCATTGAATGAATTGGAGTAAACAAAAATCAATTCTTTTTTTCCATCATGATCAATGTCAATTATACTTGGTGTACTTGAAAAACAAGCACCATTTCTGATTTCGCCGACGGTGAAAGATGTATCATTTTTGAAATCTAATATTTCAATTTGGTTTGTTGTAGCGTATGTTTCCATGTCCACTTTGTTTTTCAAAAACATAATTTCATCCGTACCATCGTTATTCAAGTCAACTGCAACTCCAGAGGCAAATTGGTACGTTCCGTTCGATTTTTTATGGACAATTTCTCCCGTTTTTCCGTCAATCATTATTTGAATAAAATTTTTGTATCCTGGAAAAGTACCTTCCGCAATCATTGTGAAAATGTCGGGAGTTTCATCTCCAGTGAAATTCCCTACTGTGGGTGCGACATAACATTCGTGTTCAGGGAAATAATGTTCCCAGAGTAATTTGTGACTAATTCCGTCTATTGCTGAAATTCTGCCATTTATTCGGGCGTTAACGATATCTAATTTGTTGTCACCATTTAGGTCTGCTAAAACTGAATTTACAATGAATCCTTTTACAGTATCGGCCAATAGAACCTTTGCTTTTTTAACTATATTTTTGGTTAGTGATTTCAAAGGCACTTCCCAGAGATTTCCATCAATATTTTCTCCTCCACTTGCAAAAATTATGGCTGTTTTTTTTATTCCATAATTGTTATGAATGTGAGGCGCATAATAAGTTTCGCGTTGGTGTGGGATCAAACTTTCATTTATGACTGAACCATCCTTTCCACTGATAATCATTAATTTTCCTTGAGGACGTTTTTTGTCATTTGGTTTGATAGTTGCATCTCCTCCGTTTGCGACCAGTAAGTCCTTGTAACCGTCTTTATTCTGATCCTCGAGCCATTGAGTTGTGTAAAAGTTGTAATAACCGCTCTCTTTCCAATATTTATTTTCACTTGGCCAGAACTCCCAAATAATCTTTCCTGTTTCTCCGCTAATTGCCATAAGAGATACGTTTCTTCCGCCAATGAAAATGTCCTTTATTGAGTCGTTATCAATATCTTGAAACAGAGCACTAGTATATATTTGATCTCTCGTTTTAACATTCCACAATTTATTACCCGTTTTACCATCAATGGCAACAATTCCATTTGATATTGTCTGTCCTTCACTTCCTGCACCAATAATTATATCTTCGAATCCGTCGCGATTCAAATCAGCATGACGTGGCGATGAAAATATGACAGCAGAATCCAATTTAACCGTCCAACGAACGTTTTGAGCATTTGTAGTTTGGTTTACTCCTAGAATAAATAGTGAAAACAAAGTGATTTTGATCATGTTGCTCATTATTTCGGACGGTATTTCAGTTGCATTCCAAGTAGGAAATTTCTCAAAAACTGATCTTTGCACAAACGATAATGTTTGTGATTTGGATTTCTAAACAGCGCACTTATTTCAGGTTTACTCACTTTTAGATCTGCTAACTCGAAAATGGAAATAATATCCTCATCCGTTACATTTAAAGCAATTTTTAATTTGCGGAAAATGATATTATTGTTCAAGGATTTTTCAGGAGCTGGTTGCTCTCCATCACGTTTACCTCTCTTTTCGTTAATAAAACCGTTTAAAAAGGTGGCAAGCTGCTTATCGTAAATTCCTTTGAAATCTGGATCATCATCTTTTTTCAACCAATCACTCAATTCAGCTCTAGTTACTTCTTGCCCTCCAGAAGCAAAAAGCGCCATCATTTTGTCGTCTTTGTAATCAAAAGTATATCGAATTTTCTTTAAAACGTCGTTATTTGTCATGCTTGTTCTTTGAACTTCAAAGATAACAAGATTCAGCAGTTGTTAATTTTTATCTCTTGGAAATTGAAAAGCAGGATTAAACAAGAATTCCTTATCGGTTAAAGTGAGCACGAACGCTATAATATCTGCTTTTTGATTTGATGTAAGTTCAATGCCGTTTTCAAGTTTTGGTGATAGGTTTGGAGTATGATTAATTCCGGATGTATAATGATTTAAAACTTCTTTGAGTGATTTAAATCGACCATCGTGCATATAAGGGAACGAGAATTCAATGTTGCGCAATGTGGGAACTTTAAATTTGTAGTTGTCACTTTCGAGTTGTGTTATTTTTCCTCGTCCGTTATCTTTCAAAAAGGAATCGATTGGTAAACCGTTGTTCTCAAAATTCCCTGTTGTGAATAGTGGTTCAGAATGACATGAAGCACAGTTCTTTTTAAAAAGTTTGTATCCCGATTTTTCTTGCTTAGTAAAGGTTGCTTCTTTTCGTTTTACTTTATCGTATTTAGAATTTGACGAAATTAGTGTCAATTGAAACTGCGCTAAGGCTTTTAACAAATGTTTACTCGAAATTGTTTCGCTTCCAAAAGCCTCTTTGAATAATTGAGGATATGAATTATGTTGATTGAGTTTTCGAATTACATTTTCCAAATCTTCTCCCATTTCCGACGGATGCGTTATTGGTGCAAGGGCTTGAACATCTATATGATTCACAGCTCCATCCCACATAAAATGTTTACTCCAGGCAAGATTGATTAAAACAGGTGAATTTCTGGTTCCAATACTATCGCCAATACCATGGCTAAGTGCGTGATCTACATGTGTGAAAGCTGTGAAGGACAAATGACAGCTCGAACATGAAATTGTATTGTCCAATGACAGTAGGGGATCATAAAAGAGTTTGCGACCAAGTTCAATTGTTTTAGAGTCCAATGGATTATTCTCAAAGTCATAAACAGTTTTTGGCCAACTTTTAGGAACTTTCGACAAATTGAAATTTTTATCATTGTTCGCGCTAAATTGTAATCCAAGAATTACACTAAACAGAAAGAATAATATGGGATATGTCCTATTCAATGATTCTAAATTGTTTTGCGCAAATTACTGATAAGTCCACGGCATTCTGTCCTGGTGACATTATTCTTTGCGTCGTTTCAAAGTTAATTTGATTGAAAAATGCTTCAAGATTAAATTCAACTTGAAGTAATTCCTGATTAGTACAATTTAGTAAAACCTTTTTTGCGGCTAAGAATGGCGGTAGATAACCTCCAAGATGAAATTCAAACTTATTGTCACGAGTAGGACAATCAAGATGAATCCCTTCCAATTTAAAGTTGATGTAACCACTTTGCCAAGCCCAATACATTCCTTTTGTTGGATCTAAATCGCCATCTAATGCCCCAGATACATTTGTTAAACTATCTATCCCAAGCAGAAATTGAATTTGATCGTATTCGACACTTTCATTAACATCAAAAGAAAACTGATTTTTAGTATTAATAATGTCGATGAGGTGGAAACTATTCCTTTCTTCAAAAACAATTTCTCCATTTTTCAAAAACACTAATTGGCTAACGTAAAATTTAAAAGTTTCTATTGAAAAATCTGTACTTTTCTCATTTTTAAAAGTGAATTTCACTGATTGTTTTTTCAAATCTTGTGCGTCTGTCTGTAAATGAATCAAACTGAACAAGCAGATTAAAAAACATTTCATGTTATTTTTTTTTCGGTGGGTGAGGGGGGGCGAAAAGTCTACCTAATTCTTTTGTTAACTCTTCGAATTCATCCATTTGTTCTGGTGTGCAAATAGCTTTTAATTTTTCAAAATGACTGTAGTGAGCACTTTCAATCTCCATTTGAAGCCCTCCAAGATTTGTGATAATCGAATCCCTTTTATTACTGTCATCAGATTTAAGCAGAGTAAAAAGAGCGTCCTTATTAGTTCTAATTTTTTTCTCTATCGAATCAATTCGAGTACGATGTTTTTTAATTATCACATCGTAAGCATCCGATTGTTTTTGGTCGAAACCAAGTTTTTCAACAATGACCTTTTTTGGACCACCATGATGATTTGGATGAGGTGGTTTATGTAAATACATGTTCAACATTAAACCAACATTGGTAAATGCGAGCAATACAATTACTATATATAGAAATTTAACTTTATTCATGATATAATTGATTTGTAGTATTCATATTTAATTCATCCAATAAATTTGTAGAATTGTTTGTATTTGCACTTGAAGCTGTGACAACTATATTTAGTGCTATTAAAAAGCACGTAAGTGCCATTCCTATCATTACTTTTTTCATTGAAACCTTAGAATTGGTCATCGATTGAATTTTAGATTCAATACGTGTAAATAAATAAGGTGAAGTTTCCACTTTATTTATTTGACTCAATGTTCTTTCTATGTAATCTTTTTCTTTCATGTTCTATTTCTTTAGACGACAGTTTTGCTCTATTCCTTCGCTTGATTGATTTTTTGCTTTAAACTTTGTTTTGCCCTAGACAACAAGGACTCGATGGCTTTTTCCGAAAGCTTCATGACTTCAGCAATTTCTTTTCCTGACAAACCTTCAATTGACTTTAGAATTAACGCTGTTTTTTGATTGTCTGGAAGTTCCTGAATTAAATTCATGAGCTCCTGAATTGCCTCCTTGTTTTCCAATTCAACTCCAGGGTGATCAAAGTTTTTTTGTGGAATTACCTCTTCACCTGTTTTCCCAAACAAAGATTGCATAAATCCAAATCTTTTTTGTCTGTTTTTTGCTTTAATGACGTCTAGACAGTGAGTAATCGATATACGATAAATCCATGTTTTTAAGGTTGAATCTGATCTAAACCCATCAATTTTCTCATATATCTTTACGAATATATCCTGTGTTGCTTCTTCGGCATCCTCTGTGTTTTGAAGGTAATTCAAACACAAGTTGAAGACCATTTTGGAATAGTCATTATAGATTTGATAAAAGTCGTTTTTCTCGCTCATTCGGGTTTTAAATAAACGAATTTAATGCGAACTAATTGTTTTTATTGACAATTGTACTGCTTGCTTGCGCAGTTGACATCACCATTAAATCGGCAATGTTTACATGATAAGGTCGGGAAATTACAAAATGAATAATGTCTGCAATGTCGTCGGCCTGTAATGCTTTAAATCCTTTATAAACGTTTGATGCTTTATCCTTATCTCCTTTAAATCGAACTTCGCTAAATTCAGTTTCAACCATTCCTGGGTGTATACCTCCAACGCGAATTCCGTATTGGTTTAAATCCATTCGCATCCCTTGATTCAGAGCATCAACAGCATGTTTGCTCGCACAGTAAACGTTACCATTTGGGTAAACTTCTTTGGCTGCAGTTGAACCGATATTGATGATATGTCCCGATTTTTGTTCTATCATTTTTGGGATAATTGCTTTAGAAACGTAAAGTAAACCTTTCACGTTGATGTCAATCATTGCGTCCCAATCGTCTAAATTTCCAGTGTGAATTGGATCTAGTCCATGCGCATTTCCAGCGTTGTTAATTAGCACATCGATAGAGGAAAATTCTACAGGAATTGAATCAATAGCTTTTTCAACTGCATCTTTGTCCCTTACATCAAAACATAGAGTCTGCACATTTGTTTGAATCTGTAACTCTTGCTCCAATTGCATAAGGCGTTCAATTCGTCGTCCACAAAGTACTAGTCGATACCCTTCGTGGGCTAGTCTTTTTGCGGTTGCCATTCCAATGCCACTTGTTGCGCCTGTAATAAATGCTGTTTTCATCGTTGCTTATGTTTTGAATTCAAACGTAAGGTTAATTGTTTTTTTCTATTAAGTCACAAAACCAAAAATCAATTGTTTTTTCAACTCCATCGTCTTTTTTAGGAGAAGTATATAATTTAGAAACAATCTCTCCGATTTCAAATTCAATTGGAGAAGAAAAAATTGGTCCGTCAAAACAAAAAGTATGAAATTCACCATTTTCACCGCACGGATCTACATCCTCAGGTAAATCTTTAATGAATTGTTCATCGATAATTCTGCCGACGAATGATTTATCCAAAAATTCTCCATTGACGCAAACGACGATGGTTTTAAATCCTAATTCTAAAAATGTAAAAATAAGTTCCTTTGTGTCTTTTTTCCAAAGAGGAAAAACTGCTTGAAGGTTGAATTGATTGAGTTTTTCTTCACGGTACTTTCTTAAATCTTCTAAGAAAATATCTCCAAAGGCAGAATGGGTGAATTTTTGTTGAACAAGTTTTTCGATTTTAGCGCCCATAATTACATTGTATACTTCCGTAGTAGGTTCTTTGGGCAATTCAATTGTTGTTAATGGAATTCCAATTGCTAATGATCGACGCAAACCGTGCATAGAAATTCTGTTGTGGTGGCTATTTACAGAAGTCATTAAGAGTTCTATTGAATAGCTTTCGTCTTGTAATAAGTGATAAAGTGCTAAGGAGGAATTCTTCCCTGTGCTCCAGTTGAAATAAGTTTTGTGTGCCACTCAAATGCTTTGACACAAAAGTATTCAATCTAAATAAATATTATCTGAGATGGACTAAGTCAATTAAATACTATTCAATTGACTTAGTTGTATAGATCGAATTGCAAGTGAAATTGACTCCCTTTTTCACCTGAGTAGGTGTAATTACCATTGATCTGTTCCACCAAGCCATCTACAATACCCATTCCTAAGGAGTCTCGAATTTGCATTGTTCCAAAGCCTCTACCATTGTCTGTAATTGAAATATTCATGATGTCATTTTTACATGTAATCTTAACCTCAATTTTTCCTACGCTTTCTTTATTGAATGCATGTTTGTAACTATTTGTTACAACTTCATTAATAATGAGCGAAACATTTACCGCTAGATCTACCTTTATGTCAATATTTGGAATGCTATATTTGATTTCAACTAATTGAAATTGGGACTTATGAGCATCTTCAATTTTAGAAATTAGCGTAGAAATGTAATGATTGAAATTTATGGTTTGAATATTCTCGGTATTATAAATCAAATCGTACATAGTCGCAATAGATTCAATTCTATTGTTACAATCTATAAATAATTCTCTATGATAATCATCCAAAGCCCTTTCCGATTGAAGCCGCACTAGTCCTGACACAACTGATAAATTATTTTTGATACGGTGTTTAATTTCTCTTAAGTACAACTCTTTTTGAGCCAACTCTTTATCTAATTCATGCTGAATAACTCTTCTTTTTCGTGCCTCTAAAATTGATGCTAAAACGTTCGAAATACTCAATGCAAAAAATTGATCTTCTTTTGTGAATTCTCGCTCAACGTCACCTGTTTTTTCAAAGCATAAAACCCCAATTATTTCTCCATCCATTCGCAAAGGAATGTCCATAAGCGAAATAACGTCATTTGGTTTTGAATAAGTTTCACTCAATTCAACTAAACGCTCGTCTTTAAATACATTTTTTGCCGTTATTATTTCATTTGTAAATAAATTTTCAGTGTAAATTTTGTAATCTGAATAAGGTAAAACAGCATCTTTTTTGAATAAAGACGTCCTTGTGTCGTATTCTCCAATAGAATACATCGCTGATTTTTCGGAGTTAAAAAGCCAAGCGCTCATTCTTTCAATCTTTAATGCCGCAATAATTCGCTTAGAAAATTCGTGCATAATATCATCAATATCATTGCGATTAAGTTTATGAATTTTGGAAAGGCTATCCAATTCTTCTAATAAATCAACATTAAAGTTCAATGACATAATAAAGTGAATTAAGGTGTTGCTATTGCCGTCGAAACTTACTGACAAATAGAGGTTTATATAAATGTAGTAAATTATTTATACTTCCGCTCAATTATGTCAAGTTTTATTTTTGATATGAATTGAGGCTTTCAAGATGAAGCTTGTTACGTTCCTTCTCGTTAAATTTGTAGCATGCAAAAAGATAATTCAACGTTTGTGAGGTCTCAAAAACATTTACGTAAAAATGTTTGGGAAGTATGGCAAACTTATAATTTGATTGAAAACGGGGATAAAGTCATGGTTTGTCTTTCGGGAGGAAAAGACAGTTATACAATGTTGGATATTCTTTTACATTATCAGAAAGAATCGGATGTTAAATTTGATATTGTAGCCGTAAATTTAGATCAGAAACAACCGGGATTTCCAGAAGAAGTTTTGCCGACTTATTTAGAACAGATAAAGGTTGAACACAAAATAGTGCAGAAAGATACTTATAGTGTTGTTGTGGAAAAAACATTGCCAGGACAAACGTTTTGTAGTTTGTGTTCTCGATTGAGAAGAGGTAATTTATATTCGATTGCCGATGAAATTGGTGCGTCAAAAATAGCGCTGGGACATCACAGAGATGACATTCTGGAAACGTTTTTCATGAATTTATTCAATGGTGCAAGAATAGAAGCGATGCCCGCTAAATATTTGACAGATGATGGCAAACATATTGTTATCCGTCCTTTAGCATTTTGTAAAGAAAAAGACATTGAAATATTTGCAGAAGGAAAACAGTTTCCAATAATTCCATGTACACTTTGTGGGTCTCAAGAAAATATGATGCGCAAAAAAGTGAAACAGATGATCAAGGACTGGGACGCGGAATTTCCTGGCCGTTCATCTTCTATTTTCAATTCGCTTAAACGTGTAAATCCTTCACATTTATTAGACGCTCAATTATTTAATTTCCTTGCAATTGATGAGGAAAGGTCAATAAAAGTGTAGTATGTATCCATATCACAATAAAATAAAACAGCGTATTGCAAATAAGGAATTGACCAGTTACGAGTATTTAGATAGTTATAAAAATATATCTCCATGCTTGCTGCTTCATTTTGATACTGAACCTAAAATTAGACCGATTAGAGAACATCGTTTTGAAGAGTATGAGGAACTTTTTCGTTCTCACAAAAGTTAGAACAAATATTAGTCCCTACTGTTAATTACACTTTATTATTCTTTTTTTTAGAAAGGTTTTCCGATATTGACCGTCCAAGTGATTAAACTGATTGTATGAAAAACTCAATTCTTATAGCAATTTCTTTATTAGTAGTGCTAATCTCCTGCAAAAAGGACAAAACCTTAGATGGAATAGACCTCGAATTATTTAAAATGGCCCAAGAGACTTCAGGGTTTACGTGGTATAAGAATACCGACGCACTTTTACCTAAAAGTTCAGGTTCAGGGCATAATTTCACAAGTTTAAGAACGCGTTATAACTCAATAGCGGCTACTCAGTTGGATGGTTCTGGAAAAATTGAAAGTACGGCCTTGTTTCCGGAAGGGTCATTGGTTGTGAAGGAACTAATTAACGATGATGGTTCTTTAGCCCGTTATGCCATTCTATTTAAAGCTGCAAACGATGAGAATGCCGACGCAAATGGATGGGTTTGGGGATACATCAATGGTGATCGGACAATTGTAAACAGTGCTTCAGAGAAAGGAACTTCATGCATTAGTTGTCATCAGCAGGCTGGTAGCATTGATTATATGTTAATGAACACTTTCTTCCCTTAACTGGTATTATTTTCCTGAAAAATTTATAATAAGCGCTGCATTCGAGCCGTGTAATAGTTTTCCTGAAGGGTTTTTTCGAATGTCAGTTAAACCACCGCTAAATCGTATTTCTGGGGATATTAAAAAGTTTTTCAACTCGCAGTCTACTCCAAAAGCAAAATCGAATGCAAAAGAAGTTCTAGTAGAGTAAATGGAATTATCAGAATTACTGCTCACAGGAACTCTTACGTTTGGTCCAAAATAACAGTAAGGTCGAACTTTTGAATTAAATCCTTTGAAATTGTATTTCACATGGGCCATAAAATCGAGGTTGTACGGATCGACTTTGTAGGTAATATTGTTTTCGGTTATTCTCGCATTATTGAATGAAAGCTCTGCCTTTGGTGCAATAGACCATTGATTTTTGAGAGGGAAATTTGAAGTGACTCCCAGTCGAAAGCCTAATCCATTATCAATGGTCAACTGATCCTTGTCATTCGAATTATAAAGTGCTGATTGGTTAAGTCCAACATTGAATCCGAAGGTAGGTTTGTATTTTAATTTGGTTTCAACTTCTTGGGCGAAGGTGCTAATTGATGCTAAAAGCATCAACATACATGAATTAATTCTTAACATAATTAAATAGATTATTGGTTAAGTATTAATGTGTATAGGCTAACATTTAAAGTTATTGTGCAATAACGACGAGAATTTCATTTTATTTTGAATAGAACCATCAAAACAGAAAAAAACCCTCATAATCAATTGATTACAAGGGTTAAAAGTACTCGAGGCGGGACTTGAACCCGCACGCCCATACAGGCACAGGATTTTAAGTCCGGCGTGTCTACCAATTCCACCACTCGAGCATTTGATTTATCGGACCGATAAATCAAGGTAGTATATTTTGAGCGGGAGACGGGATTACCTTCGGTGAACCCTTTTAATTGTAAGCGTCTAATTCGTTTATTAGAACATTTACATCTCTACTCTTTATTTCATTTATGAGCGGGAGACGGGATTCGAACCCGCGACCCCGACCTTGGCAAGGTCGTGCTCTACCAACTGAGCTACTCTCGCTTTTCAGTTGCATAAGCAACGTCATTTAATTTCAATTATACCGTGCATCGTTCTGCATCGGGCGACAAATGTAATAAGTTTTTTTTAATGAGCTTTATCCAAAGCTAAAAAAATCAACCCCCAGTCAATTTTTTTATTTCGTTCAATTTCATCAATGCTTCAACTGGAGTCAAAGTGTTAATATCAATACTTACTAATTCCTCTCTAATTTGCTCTAATACAGGATCGTTCAACTGAAAGAAACTCAATTGCATGTCATCAATGGCGGAGGGTTTTGCGTTACCTTTCTTTGCTGGTTTTTTTCCAGATAATTCATGTGAGGATTCCAATTGAGTTAACATGCTCGTCGCTCGATCTAAAACTTGATTGGGCATTCCAGCCAATTTCGCTACGTGAATTCCAAATGAATGCTCACTTCCTCCTTCCACTAGTTTACGTAAAAACAGTATTTTCTTACCAGACTCCTTCACAGAAACATTAAAGTTTTTGATTCTGTCAAAACGATTTGTCATTTCATTCAACTCGTGGTAATGCGTTGCAAAAAGTGTTTTCCCTTTCAATTTTGGATGATCGTGAATGTACTCAGCAATAGCCCAAGCAATCGATATTCCATCGTAGGTGCTTGTACCACGCCCAATTTCATCCAATAGAATCAATGATCGATTTGAAAGGTTATTCAAAATACTGGATGTCTCGTTCATTTCCACCATGAAAGTCGATTCACCTGAAGAAATATTATCCGATGCACCAACGCGCGTAAACACTTTGTCCACTAGTCCCAGTGTTGCTGAGTCTGCAGGAACGAAACTTCCCATTTGTGCCATGATGGAAATCAAAGCTGTTTGTCGTAATAAAGCGCTTTTACCAGACATATTCGGACCGGTAATCATCATAATTTGTTGTGTGTCGTTGTCCAAATAAACATCATTCGCAACATATTCTTGTCCAACACCCAATTGCTTTTCAATTACCGGGTGACGACCATTTTTGATGTCGATTGCAAACGTTTCGTTCATGCTAGGCTTAACGTAGTTATTCACTTTTGCCGTTTCTGCGAAAGAAAGCAAGCAATCCAATTGTGCAATGATATGCGCGTTAAGTTGAATCGGTTGTGTGTAATCCGACATGGCAAATACCAAATCTTGATACAAGCGCGATTCAATAGCGTAGATTTTATCTTCAGCACCAAGAATTTTGGATTCATATTCTTTCAGTTCTTCGGTAATGTATCGTTCGGCATTCACTAATGTTTGCTTACGAATCCATTCTTCCGGAACTTTATCCTTGTGGGTGTTGCGCACTTCTAAATAATAACCGAAAACGTTGTTAAACGAGACTTTCAAACTTGGAATTCCTGTTCGTTCACTTTCACGTTCTTGAAGTGCTTGCAGGTAATCTTTGCCAGACAACGAAATGGCTCTTAACTCGTCTAACTCTCCATTGTATCCATCAGCAATTACTTTTCCTTTTCCAATTTGAACAGCAGCTTCTTCGTGAATCGTTTTTTCGATTGTTTCCAGAAGTTCAATGCATGGATTAATTCGATCTGCAATTTTGGTTAAAACCTCAGATTCCATTTCGGAAACAACATCCTTGATTGGACTCAATTGTTTTAATGTTCTTTTTAATTGAAGAACCTCTCGTGGATTTATTTTTGCGACAGCAACTTTAGAAATGATGCGTTCTAAATCGTTGATTTGCTTTAATCGCTCTCCTAATTCGTATGTACAATCTTCATTTATGGCAAAAGCTTCAACAGCATTCAAGCGATCTTGAATTGGTTTTAAATCTTTCAGAGGAAGAACCATCCAACGTTTCATCATTCGTCCACCCATTGGAGTTTTCGTTTGATCTAAGATCTGGATGAGAGTAGTTGCATTTTCATGCGGTGAACTCAATAATTCTAGATTTCGAATTGTAAATCGATCTAACCAAACATATTTTTCTTCTTCGATGCGCGATAATGCAGTTATATGCCCTAATCTGTCGTGTTGATTTTCGGATAAATAATGAACGATAGCACCAGCGGCAATAATTGCCATTTCTAAATTTTCAACGCCAAATCCTTTAAGTGATTTTGTGCCAAATTGTTGATTTAATTTTTCATTCGCATAATCCGTTGTGTATACCCAATCCTCCAATCTAAAAGAGTAATAACTATTTCCAAATACCTCGTCGAATGTTTTTGAATCCCGCTTGTTGTAGATGATTTCTGTTGGTTCGAATCCTTGAATTAATTTCTCAATGTATTCTTTCGACCCTTCTGCGAGCATAAATTCACCAGTTGAGACATCTAAGAATGATATTCCAGTGATGTCTTTGCCAAAATGAACCGAGCATAAAAAATTATTTTTGTTTGTATCTAAAACTTGATCGTTGAATGAAACGCCTGGCGTAACCAATTCGGTAACTCCACGCTTCACAATCGTTTTGGTCATTTTAGGATCTTCCAATTGGTCGCAAACGGCAACGCGTTGTCCTGCGCGGACTAACTTTGGCAAGTAGGTATCCATCGAATGATGAGGGAAACCAGCTAATTCTATTTCAGATGATGAACCAGCACCTCTTTTCGTCAAAACAATCCCTAATATTTTTGAAGCGACAATTGCATCTTCTCCAAAAGTTTCATAGAAATCGCCTACCCTAAAAAGCAATAATGCTTGTGGGTGTCGCGCTTTAATTGCATTATATTGTTTCATCAAAGGCGTTTCTTTTGCACCTTTTTCTGTTTTTACCTTCGCCAAGTCGAATGATTTTTTAATTTTTGTACTGTAAATTTAGTCGTGCATTACGAGTTCACAAAATATACCGAAGGGTTGTTATCCACAATATGAATAAAAAGTTAAAATTATGGGAGTTGGAAAGGGTTTCAGAGGCTGAATTCAAGTCTCAGAAAAAGTTTCCTATTACTATTGTATTAGACGAAATTAGAAGCTTAACAAATGTTGGCTCTTTCTTTAGAACATGCGACGCTTTTAATGTGGAGAAAATTTACCTGTGCGGAATAACGGCTACACCTCCTCATCGTGAAATTCAAAAAACAGCGCTTGGTGCAACGGAAACAATGCAGTGGGAGTATCGTGAAACGACTATGGAGGTAGTTGAAGAATTGAAAGCGAAGGGTGTAAAGGTTTGTTCGATTGAGCAAACAGAACAAACGACTTTATTGCAGGAGGTGAAAGATCTTCCGAACGAACAGTATGCGCTTGTTTTTGGTAACGAGGTAAATGGTGTTAATCAAGATGTGATTAATGCATCTGATTATATCATTGAGATTCCACAATTTGGTACGAAACACAGTTTAAATGTTTCAGTATGTGCAGGAATTGTGATGTGGGAGTTTACGAAGAAGTATATTTAAGTTCTCAAATTAACTAATTTTACACCATGATAAAATACAATACAAAATCGTGGTTTCGTCACATCTTATCTTTTCACAAAACGGACACGATTTATGCCTTTCGTTATGAGTTAATCATTGTAGCACTTTATGCTGCTGGTTTTGCTTGGATCGAACAAACATATCTTCAAAAGTACGAGTATATCTTTTCTAAGATGGCTCAATTTTTCAGTTTTATCGGTTTCGCATTTTCGATGCTTTTGGTTTTTCGGATCAATTCAGCCTACGATAAATGGTGGGAAGGAAGAAAAATGTGGGGAGCTTTGGTAAATAACTGTCGAAATTTCGCACTCAAAATAAAGGCGTTTGTCCCACAATCGGAGATAGAAGTAAAAGACAAATTGTACGATTGGATGGCAGCATTTCCCAAATCACTAAAATATCACTTGCGAGATGAAATTGAAATAAACAATTTGCCAATTTCTGACGAGTTAAAAAAAGTCTTACACGGTAAAAAGCATATCCCGAATGCTATCGCGGGTGAAATCTATGTTCTATTGAAGCAATTAAAAGATAGTAAGCACTTGTCAGAAGAAGAAATGTTAATGCTAGATAAGGAGGTTAAGTCTTTAACAGATATTTTAGGCGCCTGTGAACGAATTAAAAACACGCCAATTCCTTATAGTTACAATATGTTTTTAAAAAAGCTGATACTTGTTTTTATTTTATTAACACCTCTGGCTTTTGTCGAGGCATTGCATTATTGGACAATCGGATTAACGGTATTGGTTTTTTATATTTTCGTCGGATTAGAATACATTTCAGAAGAAATCGAAGAACCATTTGGGACGGATAATAATGATTTACCCTTGGACGATCTATCCAATAAAATTTTAGAGAATATTAGGGAAATAAGAAGTTAAGTCATATTTCTGTCTACTGCGAATTGCTATTTTTGTGGCGTAAAACAAACTCAACATGATTAAAACAGATATTATCATCATTGGTGCAGGGCCTGTAGGACTCTTTACCGTTTTTGAAGCTGGTCTTCTGAAATTAAGATGTCATTTGATCGATTCGCTGCCTCAGGCGGGTGGCCAATGTTCAGAGATATACCCTAAGAAACCGATTTATGATATCCCAGGTTTTCCATCTATTTTGGCAGGTGATTTGATCGACAATTTAATGGAACAATCCGCGCCGTTTAAGCCAGGTTTTACGCTTGGTGAAGCAGCAGTGAAAATTGAGAAAATAGAGGACAATAAATTTATTGTTACAACTAGTAAAGGAACACAACACGAAGCTCCAATTGTAATGATTGCAGGTGGATTAGGAGTGTTTGAGCCGCGTAAACCACCTATAGAAGGATTGGAAAATTACGAAGATAAAGGAGTTGAATACATCATTAAAGATCCAGAAATTTATAAAGGAAAACGTTGTGTTATTTCCGGAGGAGGAGATTCTGCTTTGGATTGGGCAATTTATTTAGTTGAGAAGAATATTGCCAAAGAAGTTTCTTTGGTGCACAGACGCTCTTCGTTTAGAGGTCATTTAGATTCAGTTCAAAAAGTAATGGATTTAGCGGATGATGGGCGAATTAACTTGATTACTGAAGCAGAAGTTGTAGGAATAGGTGGAGAGGGCAAAGTCGAAAATGTTGTTATTCAACATGATTCGCAAGGTGAAATCATTAAAGAAACAGATCATTTTATTCCGTTGTTTGGATTGAAGCCAAGTCTTGGTCCAATTGCAGACTGGGGTTTTGAGATTGATAAAAATGCGATTGTGGTAGATACATTGGATTATTCAACTAACATTCCTGGTATTTATGCTATTGGTGATGTGAACACATACACGAATAAATTAAAACTAATCTTGTGTGGTTTCCATGAAGGTACACTAGCAGTTCAATCTGCTTTTGCAAGAATTCATCCTGATAAGAAAAACGTATTAAAATATACAACAGTGAACGGGGTTACTGGATTCTGATATTTTTACCCTTATAACATTACAAGCCTGCGAAATCTTCGCAGGCTTTTTTATTTTAAAGTAATGCTTTTCACCACAAATAAATAACCATTTGCCCCGGCATTCACATCTTCACGGCAATAACAATCTATTGGCTTCTTTTAATTTTTTAGGATTGTTGATTCCACTAAGTTTATGGAACGACAGTTAATCGTTAAAACAAAAACTAGAAAAATGAAGAGTTTAATTTCCACTTTAATTGCACTTGTAACAAGTACGATTGTTTTCTCTCAAATCACAATCGATAATACTACGTATACTCCTTCACAGTTAGTTGATGGTGTTTTGATACCAGGAGGTAGTGGGACAACAATTTCCAATGTTCAATTTGGTGGAGTTTACAACAGTTCAAATAGATATCAAATTGGTCATTTCACAACAGTAGGTACTACGCTAGCTGGGTTGAATATGTCCGAGGGATTAGTTCTTTCTACAGGTCAGACATCTCAAATCCCTCTTGGCCTTGGTATTAATCCTGGTTCTGCTGGGCAGATGTCAACTGGTTATACTTCATGTACTGCCGGAGAGATAAGACGAACAGGGACATGTGGTGCTTTCGTTAATGATCTAGATATTTTAGCTGGTGGTAATAATTATTACAATGCCGCAATTCTCGAATTCGACTTTGTTCCAGTAGATAATTTTGTTCAGTTTCGATATGTTTTCGGTTCAGAAGAATACGAAGATGATGGCGGGTTTATTAACTACCAATGTTCTTCCTACAATGATAAGTTCGGCTTCCTAATTAGTGGAACAGGAATTTCAGGAGGTCAAGGATACGATAATGATGCAAAAAACATTGCAACACTGGCAAATGGCTCTGAAGTAGGAATTAACTCAGTAAATAATGGAATTGTAGGTTCTAGTGGTGGCTCACCAAATGCAAGTAACTGCACAAGTGCAAATCCTAGCTGGGTACAAAACGTATCTACTGCAGAATTCCTAGGAACGATTGATGGGACAGAATTAAATGGAAACACAATAGTACTTACTGCAAGTCAAGGTGGGTTAACACCAGGTAATACTTACCATATTAGATTAATTATTACGGATGTGGGAGACGCCGCATACGATGCTGTTGTATATCTAGAGGCTGGAAGTTTCACAACTGAAGATCCTTGCGTAGTGCCAAACGAACCATCAATTACAACTACAATTCAGCCAGATTGCACAACACCTACTGGAGAAATTACCGTAATTGCTCCAGTTTTGGCAGCAAATGAACAATATGTTCTCACAGGAACAGCGCCAGTTGTTGCCTCAGTGAGCAATACTGCAGGAATTTTTACTGGACTAGCTCCAGGTGATTATGATGTAGAAATTGAAAATACTTTAACAGGTTGTGTTTCAACAGCATTGTCTTTGACAGTAAATGTTGCTCCAGGATCACCTGCAACTGCAAATGCATCAGTAACAGTGCAACCAGATTGCACAACTCCAACAGGAACAATTACAGCGACTTTACCAGTGCTTGGAGTAAATGAGCAATATGTCGTAACAGGAACAGCACCAGTTGTTGCTTCAGTCAACAACACAACAGGCATTTTCACTGGACTAGCTCCAGGTGACTATGACCTAGAAGTTGAGAATACAGTAACAGGGTGTATATCGACAGCTTTATCACTAACAGTGAATGCAATACCAAGTGCACCTGCAACGGCAACGGCATCTGTAACAGTTCAACCAGATTGTACAACACCAACTGGAACATTAACAGTTTCGGCGCCTACGGGAGCAACAATTGAATATAGTGTAGATGGAGTAACATATCAAAGTTCACCAATTTTCACGGGACTTACCCCGGGTGATTATAATGTAACCGTGCAAGACAATGTTACCGGATGTACTTCATCGATTGAAATTGTGACTGTAAATGCGGTTCCAAATCCAATTCAAGTTGATGCAGGACCAGATGTAACCATTCAACAAAACGAATCTACGACACTTACAGCAGTTGGAGCAGGCTCTATAGAATGGGAAACATCAGAGTTTACGAACTCTATCATTGTTTCACCTTCAGTAACCACTAATTACTGTGTCTCTTTAGTAGATCCAAATGGATGTACATCAGACGACTGTGTAAACGTGACAGTACTTCAGGATTGTGGTGAATTATATATTCCTACAGCCTTTTCTCCAGATGCAGATGAAAACAATGATTTATATCAAATCAGAATTAATCCTTTATGTGTTCAAAGCATGCAAATGCAAATTTTTGATCGCTGGGGTGAATTAATTATTGAGATGAATGATATAAATGAGTCATGGGATGGAATGTACAAAGGCGAACCTTTAAACAGTGCTTCATTTGCATATGTCCTTAGAATAAAGTTAAGCAACAACCCTGAAGAACAGTTGTTTAAAGGGAACATAACCTTAATTAAATAAAATAGTCCTCATGAAAAAGTTATTATTTTTATTTATGACATTGAGTTGTATTGCATATGGCCAAGACATTCACTTCTCACAATATCAAGAAAACCCTTTGGTAGTTAATCCTGCAAATGCGGGTTTAAATAAAGAGTTAAGAGCAATTGTAAACTATAGAAATCAATGGAAATCGGCAGCCGCTCCATTTCAAACGATGGCCATGTCTTTTGACATGATTACTTCAAAAAACCCTTCTAAATTTGCTACCATTGGTGTTGGATTTAATCTTTTTAATGATAAAGCTGGTGACGCTAATTTATCCCAAACTCAAGGTAATTTGAGCGTGTCAAGTATTCTTAGACTAGATAACAATAACAAATTGAGTATCGGCATTCAAGCCGGATTTGGTCAACGTGGCATCGATTATAGTGCTTTAAGGTGGGGAAACCAATACGATGGGAGCTACAATCCCACCATTTCTTCTAATCAAGCATTATTAGAGACGAAGTATTCTTTTTTTGATGCGGGTGCGGGTATCGCTTGGTCTTATGGTCAAGGTAGTACTTACATGACGGCAAACAATGGTGTCAAGGCAAATGTCGGGGTTTCATATTTTCACTTTGGTTTGCCGAATGCAACTTTTTCGTCAGTTAATTCTGAAAAATTATATTCAAGAATGACTTTATATGCAAATATGGAATTTGGAAAACCGAACACAAATTTAACGCTAATTCCTTCTGTTTTAGTTAATTTTCAGAACAAACAACTGGAAGCAATCATTGGAAGTGATTTTAGATATTTACTGCAAGAAGGATCGAAATACACTGGTTTTGTGCAGGAGGCTGCAATAACAATTGGTGCACATTATAGATATGCTGATGCACTAATTGCAAAGTTAATGTTTGAATATTCAAATTACTCTGTAGGCTTAAGTTATGATATAAATTTATCTAAACTTTCTGCCGCCTCAAATTTACGAGGAGGTTTTGAATTTGCACTTAAATTTGTAACACCGAGTCCATTTAAAAATAAAATGGGGACTACGAAGTTTAGATAAATTCAAGGAATTTTAAATCCTTTTCAAGTATAGAATAAAATTATTATTACATTAACGGTTCTTATGAATAGAGCCGTTTATATAATTTTTGTTTTCACAGTGTTTACATTTAATGTAAGCAAATGTTATTCTCAGAAAAATGAAACCAAACTCCGTTATCTAGATTCAATTGCATTTTCTGCGTTAGAATCAAACTCTGATCAAACAACAAAACACGCCAACGCACTATTAAAAGCAAGTTCAAAATTACCTCCTTCAATCTTTAGTGTTAATGCGAATATTATTTTAGGGATTTTAAACAAGGAAAAAGGCTATTATGTTACTTCCTTAAATCATTATTTAAATGCCTTAAACGCTGCGAAGGATATAAAGGACGAAGGTCGAGTATCGTCATGCCTAAATAATATTGGCTCAATCTACCAGCAGCAAGGAAACTTTCAAAAGGCGAAAGACTATTTTTTGCAAAGCTTAGAAATAGAAAACAAATTAAACAATCCACTCCAAAAATCAATACGTTATTATAATATCGGTGATGTTTATATTGATCTGGACAGTCTAGATTTAGCACTTTCGTATTTTAATAATTCTTTGATTATTGAAAAAAAGGCAAACAATCGAGAGGGTATTGTTTATGCGCTTCTTGGTATTGCTGAGGTGTATGTGAAAGTACAAAGACCTACTGATGCGTTGATGGCATTGGAACAAGTAGGAGAAATGTTAAAACCGAATAATTTAGAAGAATCGATACTGTATTATCAGTTGATGGGTGATTTGTCTGTGTTGGAGAGCAATTTGAATGAAGGATTATCGTATTATCTTAAAGCGGAAGACCTATCATTAAAAAATGATTTCAGGGTTCATTTGATGGATATTTATATTAATGAATTAAAGGTGCTTGTAAAGCTGAGTAAGTTCGAAGAATATGCCAAAAAAGCTGAAAAATACATTCAACTTCAAAAAGAGCTGAATGATTTAAAAATTAATAATCAATTAGAAGATTTGACTTTCCAGAATAATCTGAAAAGAAAGGAGCTTGAAATTGAATTAATTCAAGAAGAAAGAGACTTGGCAATAGAGAATCGAAATATACAATCCAACATATCTATCATTGAGTCGAGAATTGTTTGGTTTCTAATATTTACCCTCGTATTCATACTTGGAATCATTATTTTTGGTGTCCGGAAAATGACCCGTAAAAAATGAAAGAGTTAAACAAAAGATATAGTGTTATTGGCTTGATTTTAGCAGCTTACTCTGCTATTGTTTTAGCAATATTCAATCCTTTTGAATTGATAACATCGCAATCGTTTCTGTTGCCATTATTGATTTCGGTTGGGTTTATTTTCGTTATTTTTATTGGGTTGATTTTATTGGTTAAGCTAGTGTCTTCGAGCATATTGAAAAAAACACTCGTTTGCGCTTCATTTGCGATAGCTCCTTTTGCATCAGCCATTATTACTTTCTTGCTTTTTTCTGAGGAAAGATCGCACTTTGCAATATATATTAGTTCATTTATCGTCTCAGCTCTATTGCCGTTATCGCTGGCGATTCTGTATACCATTTTTCAAGATATACAATCGAAAATAACCATTTCAAGTGAGACTGCTGAGCAGGAATCAGACGATTCGGTTTTAAAGTTAACGAATGACAATGGGAAGGTTTTACTGAATGTTAAGTTGTCAAGAATCATTTGTTTTGAGGCAAATGATAATTATGTTGTGACCTATTTTAACAATTCAAAAGGTGAGCTTGAAAAATCAATGGGAAGGGTTTCTATGAAAAAAATCGAAGAGATTTTAACGCCATTATCCAGAAATTTTCAGCGTGTCCACAAGTCATACATTGTCAATCAATTATATGTGATACAAGTTCAAGGTAAAGCGCAAAGCTACCGGTTGAAGCTCGATGGTCTATCCATAGACGTACCAGTGTCAAGAAATTTTGACATTGAAGTTTTTCAAAAAAACTAGAACCGTTTTACCCTTTTGTGACAATAAGGAGTGCCGCCACCTTTTTCATAATAGGCTTGGTGGTATTGTTCAGCGCTCCAGAAAGTCGTTGCAGGAATTAATTTCGTAGCGACCTTAAATCCTTTCTTTTTAAGTTGTTGTATTAAGCGATTAGCAATGTTTTTTTGTTCATCATTGTTGTAAAATACAACAGATTCATATTGTTGTCCGATGTCATTTCCTTGACCATTTGCTTGTGTTGGATCGTGAATTTCAAAAAACAATTTAGCTAAAGTCTCATAACTTGTTTTACTTGCATCGTAGGTGATTTCAATCGCTTCATAATGTCCCGATTTGTGACTTAATACATCTTGATAAGTTGGATTTTTGGTGTGTCCCCCTGTATATCCAACTTGCGTACTTAAAACACCTGGTTCATTTTGAAAGTAGTATTCTACTCCCCAAAAACAACCTCCAGCAAAAATGGCTGTTTCTTTTGTCCCTTTTGCTTTCTTAGGCACAAAAATCAATGAAGTCGTATTCACACAATGGCGAGTGTCTTTTTCCGTAAATCCTTCTCCGTAAAAAACGTGTCCCAAATGCCCTTTGCAATTCGCGCAAGTAATTTCTGTTCTTCTTCCATCGGCATCTTTAACACTCGTTACAGCGCCTTTTATTTCTTGGTCAAAACTTGGCCATCCACAGTTTGAATGAAATTTATCATCTGAAACATATAAGGGTGCATTACATTGGCGACATTGGTAAACGCCTTCATCAAATTTATCGGTGTATTCACCTGTAAACGCGCGATCAGTTCCCTTGTCAAGAATTACATGCGCCTCTTCTGCAGTTAATTTGTTGTAAGTAGTTGTTTCTTCCTCCGAAGTAGAAGACTCTTTCTTTTGCCCATTTGATTGCGCCGAGCAGCTAGTGAAAATTAATGTGCACATCAAAATTAATCCAGAGAGTTGTAATGTTGAATTGAAGAATTTATATTTTTTCATGTTAATGCGATTTATGTGTTGGACGTAAGTAAATTTCTTTTCTTACAAATACGATTGAAATGAGGGATTAGATTTCCTTCTCCTCCTTGGGCAAAAACTGTCTCAATTCCTGAAAGCGTTTACGGGCTTCAGTTGTGTATAGACTTCCTTTATGCTCAAATAGTATGATTCGGTAAAATTCAGCCGCTTTAACGTTATCCATTAAATGATTTTGGTAAATGTCACCCAATTGAAACAACGCATCATCAGCGAGAATGTCTTGCGCATGGTATTTAACAATCTTTTCTAGGTTTTGGATAGCTAAGTTCCATTGACCTTTTAATTGCAAGGCGTACGCTTTTTTCAACAGAATTTCATCACCTAAACTGTGAGCAGGAAATTCAGCTAGAATACTATCGAATAAGTAGAATGCTTCTTCATAACGGTGTTGCTCAATAAATAAGTCGGCTTGAGCGAAATTGTACATTGCGGTAAAGTTGCTATCCAAACCATAATTGTCGGTAATTAATAAGGACAATTTTAGAGCATCGTTTGCTATCAATTTAGATGTCGATTGTTTCAATACATCTAATTGCGATTGTGCAAAATCAAATTCTCCGTCGTAATAGAAAATGCGAGCGTTTTTAAATTTGGCCTCCTGTCCAATCACTTCATATTTGAATTCCTTATCAATTTGCATGTAGAAAAGTGAAGCTTCCCAAATGTCACCATGTAATACATGAATATCGGCTAACTGCATTTTAACCTGTGCTAATTGCATATCTGTTAATCCAGAAAATTCAAGTGCTTCGTTTAATAAAACAATAGCGTCCGTTCCTTTGTTGGCATAAAACGCTTGAATATGCGCCATTTCTAAAATTACAGGTAATGTGGTATTCTTCTTTCCAAAACGATTCAACACATTTTGATAATCAGTTAATATTTCATCTAATTCCGTTTGGGAGAAATTACGATTCGTTGTTACTTCCAAAAAACTAACATTCAATAAAGAACTTTGAGCGCGCATGTAATAGCGTCCTTGCTCACCAATTTCAACAACATACTTGTATGCATTTCGCGCCGTTGCATAGTCCTTATTTTCAATACAAATCGATCCAAAATCGTAAACCATCGCACCTAAAGAATTAGAGCGTTTGTCAATTGCTTTGATGTGAACGAGTGCTGCGGGAAAATTTTGACGTTGAATGAACAACCAGGTCAACATTTCAGAATAATTCAGGTCATTCGGTTTTTTCTGAGTACGCTCAATTAATGCAGTCCGAAGTAAGTCATATTCTTTTGAATTCTCTTCTGTAAAATCCACTTGAGCAGAAAGTATACGTTGCACTGAGCTCATGTAGGCAGGATGATAATCCAGTAAGTCTAAATACTCATTTGTCATCTTTTCTGTTTCTCCTTGTGCCCCATAATATTCAGCAAATTGGATATTCAAGGGATAGGAATTTTTTAGCAGTTTTCGACCTTTTTCAAGCGTTGCAAATGCCATTTTAGGTTTACTTTTACCTTTGAAAATGGTATATAAGTCAATGATGTCTCTAGAACTATTTGTTAAGTTATCGATTAATTCGGTGTATAGATCATTTGCCTTTTCTACTTCATCATGGTTCTCATAAAATGAGGCTAACAAAACAGTTAGTTCTTGGTCGTTATTGTTTTTACTGGTTGCTTTCTTTAACGTTTTTTCGGCATTTTTCAAGTCTCCCGTTTGCTCTAGGCAATCGACATAACGCGTTAGGTTAAATTTCGATTCATCCGACTCATACATTTTTTCATAATACATCAAGGCTTTATCGTATTCACCATTGCTATAATAATGCTGCGCCAATTGCTGATCAGTCGTTTGACTCCACGCTTGGGCAGTAATAAATACAATAAGGAATAAAAGAATTCGATGTAACATAGTTGCTAAGGTATCAAATTTTGTTCCTTGTTTTTAATTTCTAGTTGAATTGAATAGTCCCACAATGCAGGATGAATTGAATTGAATCTAATTAACGTGTTTGAAAGGGATGTGGTATAACGGTTAGTAGCTTCAACGAGTATTTTTTTATTATCTTGTTCCAAAGCAATGTTAGCGCTGTAATTTGCTCTATCACCTGAGTTACTCGAGATATCCTTTTTTAAGTTTTTTAAATTTGAAATAACGGCAATTATATCATTCTTTGCTACCGGTATTTGTTCTGTTAATTGAATTAAGTTGGCTTCCACACTCTTGTATTCATCAATCTTCAAGGCTATTTCAAGTGAAAGAGTGTCTTGCTTAATGTAATTTCGCAGCCTTTCGTTTAAACGGTTGATTTCAGATAGTACAATTGGAATAGAATCGAATAAAGGATCATTTAAGTCAGAAGTCGATTGTTTTAACTCCTTAATTGATGAGTCTATCTCTTGAAGATGCTTAGACCGATCGAAATCAATGCAGGACAATAAAATAATAGCGATCAAACTATAAAACAACCATTTCATAATCATAAAGATACCAAGAACTAGATTGATATCAATTGGTTAAGCCTAGAAAATTGGATTTATTTAACTTTCGTAAAGATCACATCTACCCTTCTGTTGCTTTGACGGTCTGCATCTGAAAGTTCAGGTGATGTGAATGGTTCCTTATTGCTATACCCTTTGTAAGACAAGCGACTTGCGGCGATTGAGTTTTGAATTAAGTAATCATAAACGCGTTGCGCTCTTTCCTTCGAAAGCTTACTGTTTGGTATACAACATACGTGACCACGAATGTGAGCGTTAATTTTAGGGTTCGCTTTCAAGAACTCATTCAACTCTTCCAACTCCGCCGTAGAGCCATTTAAGAATACATCTTTGTCCCCGACAAATAATATGGACAACTGAAGTAATACTTCCTTTTTTGTTGGGTCAAGAGCGAATTCATCCAATTGAGTTAATAGTTTGGAAGGTACTTCTTCTTCAACTTCTTCAACACCTTCCTCAATAACCTCTTCGACGATTACTTCTTCAACAATTTCTTCGATAATCTCTTCCTTTACGAAATGGACAATTGTAACTCTTCTAAATAATTCTATTTGGTATTCTGATTCAACAAAAGGAAATTCTTCACCGTAAATGTTAGTTTCAAAAGTCACGTCATTCGTTTTAATTCCCAAAACGTTAAGTGAGTTTAGATAACGTTCTTGCGCTAATCTTGCATTTAACTCTACGGTGCCTAGGGTATCTGTGTACACAGAAATACTTTGAATAGTTGTCGAGTCTGCCTTTAAAAGTTTAGAAATATTTTCAAGTTCTGTTATTCCTTCAGGCCTAATAACTGACGATAATTTATCGAAATAAATATTAACAGTTTGAATCTGAGAAAAAGCTGTTGAACCACAAAGGGCTAAAAGTAAAAATAATGCGATTTTCATAAAACTAATGTCGTGTTCCAGTTCAATTAAATTGTCGTAAACCCAGTATATTTGTGCAGTATTTCCGGAATGTTCACACCAGTTTCAGTTTGATGATTTTCAAGCAGTGCTGCAACTATTCTTGGCAAAGCTAATGCAGATCCATTTAATGTGTGACATAATTGAGATTTTTTATCCACATTTTTATAACGAAGTTTTAAGCGTGTCGATTGAAACGTATCGAAACGTGAAACAGAGCTGACTTCTAACCATTTATCTTGTGCCGCAGAATAAACTTCAAAATCGTAGGTCATTGCAGATGCAAAACCAGTGTCACCTCCACACAAACGTAAAATACGATACTGTAAACCTAGCTTCTCTAATAAGCCTTTAATATGATCCTTCATTTCTTCCAAAGCTTTCTCAGAATTATCAGGATGCTCAATTCGAACAATTTCTACTTTGTCAAATTGATGCAGGCGGTTCAGTCCACGAACATCTTTCCCGTATGATCCAGCTTCTCTTCTGAAACACGGCGTGTAGCCAGTTACTTTAATTGAAAAGTCTTCTGAAGGTAAAAGTACATCTCTGTACATATTTGTTAATGGTACTTCAGCCGTTGGGATTAAATATAAATCGTCTTCTCCAACATAGTACATTTGTCCTTCTTTGTCGGGAAGTTGACCAGTTCCGTATCCAGATGCTTCGTTTACAACTAATGGAGGAATATGTTCCTCGTACCCTGCTTTTTCAGCTTCGTCCAAGAAAAAAGTAATTAATGCACGTTGTAATTTCGCTCCTTTTCCGCGATAAATAGGAAAACCTGCTCCTGTTACTTTAACACCTAATTCAAAGTCGATTAATTTGAATTTATCGGCAATTTCCCAGTGAGGAATTGCTTTAAAATTGAAGTTTGGTTCCGTACCATGCTCTTCAACAGTTTCATTGTCATTCTCGTTTCTACCAGCTTTTACTAATTCGTTTGGAACGTTCGGAAGTTGGTACATTAAATCGGTAATGGATTTATCCAATTGATCAACTTCAGCCTTCAATTCGGCTTCCTGAGATTTAAGTACAGCCGTTTTTTCTTTTGCTAGATTTGCCTCATCTTGTTTACCTTGTTGAAATAGTGCTCCGATTTCTTTAGCGATCTGATTCAATTGAGATGAGATGACCTCCAGCTCACTTTTTTTCGATCTCCACAATTCATCTAGGCGTAGAACTTCTTCGACGATTGAGCTTGCATCAAAATGACGTTTCTTCAGTCCTTCTATAACTGATTCTTTTTCATTTCTAATACGTTGTATTTCTAACATACCGGTAAAATTTGAGTTGCGAAAATAATGATTTGTAAATGATTTGGCAAAAAAAAACGAGCTTCGATTTAACCGAAACTCGTTCTAAAAAAATTATTTTAATTCGTTTAAGCCTCAGCAGTTTCAAAAGGAACTATTGATACATACGAACGATTGTTTTTCTTTTTACGGAATTCAACTAATCCATCAGTTAAGGCAAACAATGTGTGGTCTTTTCCAATTCCAACATTATTACCTGGGTGGTGTTGAGTTCCTCTTTGACGAATAATGATATTACCTGCTATTGCAGCTTGTCCACCAAAAATTTTCACGCCTAAACGCTTGCTTTCTGATTCACGACCATTTTTCGAACTACCGACTCCTTTCTTATGTGCCATTTTATTAAATTTTATCTCCAAAAAAAATTGGAGGAAGTTCTTACGCTTTAATATCTGTAATCGTAATTGCCGTAAAGCTCTGACGATGTCCATTTTTCTTTTTGTAACCTTTTCTTCTTTTCTTTCTGAAAACGATTACTTTGTCTCCTTTAACGTGCTCTTCTACTTTTGCAGAAACTTTCGCACCTTTTATAGCCGGGGCGCCAAGTGTTACTTTTCCATCGTTATCTACCAAAAGCACTTTATCGAAATCAACTTTCTTACCTGCTTCAGCATCTAAACGGTGTACAAAGATTTTTTGGTCTTTTTGCACTTTAAACTGCTGCCCTGCTATCTCTACTATTGCGTACATATAGCTAATTTATTTAATTAATTTACCCAAAAATTGGAGGACAAAGATAGGATTTTTTATCAACAATGCAACGTTAGCATGATTTTATTGTATTTTTTTTCTATTCAATAATTTTGGGAGCATGTTTGATAAGAAAATACCGAATAAAACAATTGTCATGGAGCCGATTTGTTGTGCGTTGATTTTCTCTCCGAAAGAAAGTCCTATTATTACAGCTACAATAGGTATTAGGTATGTTACACTGCTGGCGAAAAGCACAGATGACATTGTTATAAGTTGATTAAAAATCACAACTGCGATTGCTGTTCCAATAATGCTTAAAACACCTAAGTAAATCAGTCCTTCTCCAGCATGCGTATTTGTGCCGATAGTAATAAAACTACCGTTGAAACTACTGATGATTATCGATGGTGCTAAAATCATAAAAAATGATAGTGAAGTTATTTCTACACCTTTTAAGTGTTGAAGTGCATGTTTTATAGTGTTTAGGCTAACGGCATAAAGAAAGGTTGCTAATACTATTGCGAATACATGAGTAAGGTCTCCTTTAATGGATAAATCTTGACCTGCCAGCATTAATGAAACAACTCCAATGGCTCCAATGGCAACACCTGTCATTTGAATTTTAGTCAAACGATCTTTAAAAACGATGAAACCAATAATTAGGGCGAAAATAGGAGTAAAGCTATTAAGCATACCCGCATAACCTGATGAAATTCCTGTTTCGGCATAAGTAAATAAGAACGCGGGAACAAAACTTCCACAAACTCCCACTACGGATAAGGGAAGAATGTTTTTTCGAACTTTTAGTTTGGACATTGCTTGTAACGCAAAAGGCAGGAGGACAATAGCGGCAATTAGCATGCGGAGAGAACCAACTTGGCTATCGGTAAAAATGGCGACTTCATCTGAGGTAAACATTGCCCTTTTCATCAGGATGAATGAACTGCCCCAAACACACGCAAGAGCAATCAGTAAAATCCAACTTTTTAATTCTTTTGACACGTGCAAATATACGCTTAAAAACGAGTTCTATACTGACTTGTTTGATTGTTGATAATTCAATAGTTTTCAACAATTGAATTTTAGATTACCACTTTCTACCACTTTTGTTTTTCTTCTATTTTGCACTGTATTTAAAGGAATATGAGGTGTTATTCGAAACCTTTTTATATTTTTATCGTTTAGAATTATGAACAATATGAAATTTGGTGGTAAAAAGTGGTAAGAACTGATTATTTTTACCCATTATTAACATCGTTATGGCAGGATTAGTAGGAGAATTTGAAGTGAAATTGGACGCCAAAGGGCGTTTCATGTTTCCTTCCGGTTTACGGAAGCAGCTTCCTCCTGCGTGCCAGAGAGATTTCATGTTGAATAAGGGTTTTGAAGATTGTTTAACGCTTTTCCCTCTTGCTGAGTGGGAAAAAATCAGCGTGAAGCTTTCGAAAATGAACCTATTCAAACCAAAAAATCGTATGTTTTATCGTTTGTTCCACCAAGGAGCGAAACTTGTGAGTTTGGATAGTGCCGGCCGTGCATTAGTGCCAGTGACGCACATGGATCGTGTGGGTTTGAAACAAGAAGTGATGCTAATCGCTTACAACGATAGAATTGAAATCTGGGACAAGTCGAAGTACTTCGAAATGATCGAAGACTCCATGACGGACTTTGCTGATTTAGCAGAGGAGGTAATGGGTGACTTGGACAATGGAGAATAATCAAACGTATCATATTCCTGTAATGTTGAATGAGTGTATTGACGCTCTTCAGATTGATCCGAATGGGACTTATGTTGATGTCACTTTTGGTGGTGGTGGACATTCTCGTGCTATTTTCGAAAAGTTATCTCCAAAAGGTAGGTTGATAGTTTTTGATCAGGATAAAGATGCACGCCGTAATGCTTGGGAGGCTCCAAACTTTTATTTCGTAGATGCAAATTTCGGTTTTCTAAGTAACCACCTTCGTTTGCTTGGGATTAAATCTGTTGATGGAATTCTTGGTGATTTAGGCGTGTCATCGCATCAGTTTGACGAAGTTTCTCGTGGCTTTTCTTTCCGTGGAGATGCTGACTTAGATATGCGAATGAATCAAAAAGCTGAGTTGTCCGCAAAGAAATTGGTGAATGAATATTCAGAAGAAGACTTGTACCGCGTTTTCCGCATGTATGGAGAGGTTTCAAATACTGGAAAATTAGTTAGAACTATTATGGATGCGCGAGTTTCGACTCCAATAAATACTACTGGAGAATTAACTGCGGTAATTGAAAAGTGTGCACCTAAACATAAAGAACATAAATATTTTGCTCAAGTTTTTCAAGCGATTCGAATTGAAGTGAATCAAGAAATGAGTGTATTGGAAGATTTTCTAAAACAAACAGAAGCAGTTATTCGCCCTGGTGGTCGATTAGTGATTATGTCCTACCACTCATTGGAAGATCGGTTAGTTAAAAACTTTATGAAGCGAGGGTCACTAACTGGAGAGATTACAAAGGATTTTTTTGGAAATGTGTTGAAGCCTTTTAGCGAAGTAGTTCGCCATCCAATTGTTGCTGATGAACTAGAATTAGAAAGAAATAGTCGCGCTCGTAGTGCTAAACTTAGAATTGCAGTAAGAGATGGAGAATAAGTTTTTGGACAAAGAGCAAATCGAGGCGTTAAAGGCTGTCGAAGAGGCGAGAGAGCGAGAGCTACAGGCTGCTTTGGATAAGAAAAACGCGAAGAAAAACAAACGAGCAAAGGTTAAACAGGAAAAGGCCGCTGCCAAAAAGCCTAGGTCAAATAGACCCAATGCGTTTGTGCAAATTTTAAATGGTGACTTTTTAACGAAGGAGTTTGTATTGAATAATTTGAATTACATCTTTTTCGTGATTTTCCTGTTGATTCTAATAGTTGCGAAAGGGTATTATGGAAAACAATTGGCTTCAGATGTTGTGAAAACCCAACGTGAATTAGATGAAATAACTGCAGATTATTTTGCAGCAAAGGCAAAACTGGAAGAGGATACAAGAAGAACAAAATTAGTAGAAGAGTTGGAGTCAACAGGTTTAAAAGAAACTGTGAATCCAACAAAAGTAATAAGTGTAGATAAGAAGTGAGTGAAAAAAAAGACATATTCTGGAGGGCGTATCTGATTTATTTCGGTTTCGTTATTCTGATGCTTGTTGTGCTCTTTAAAACTGTTAGTATTCAGTTTGAAGATGGGCGGCCTGTCTTTTTGACATCTACAGATGGTAAGGAAAAAATGCCGACTCGAACAGTAAAAAGAACACCGCGTCGTGGACAGATTTTGGATGTAAACTATTTGCCATTAGTGACTTCAGTTTCCTATTTCGATATCCACATGGATCCAACGGTAGTAAAAGATGAGATTTTCGACAAAGAAGTTTCGCTTTTGAGTGTTGAGTTGGCAAAAATGTATCCAACGAAATCAGCAAGAGAGTACGAAAGATATATTCGTGAAGGGCGGACAAGAAAATCGAGATACCTCTTAATTCATAAAAAGGCGACCAACGAAGAGCGAAAGCAATTGCGTGATTTTCCAATTTTTAAATTGGGAAGGTTAAAAGGAGGGTTGATTGACAATGAAGAAACAATTATTCGAAAACGTCCACATGGTGAGTTAATGAAACGAACGTTGGGTTATATTTTGGAGGATGAAACTGGAATTGTACGTGTTGGACTAGAGGGTGCTTATGATGAGTATTTAAAAGGAGAAGAAGGCGAAGAAATTGAGCAGAAAATATCAACAGGTTGGAAGAAAATTGGTCCTGTCACTAAGGAGGCAGTGCAAGGAACAAATGTGGTTACCACAATAGATAAAGAGATTCAAGATGTCGCCCATTCAGAATTGCTAAAGCAATTAAAGAATCAAGAAGCGAAAAATGGATGTGTAATTGTGATGGATGTTAAAACGGGTTATATCAAGGCAATTGTAAACCTGAAACGCGATAAAAACGGAGATTACAATGAAGCATATAATCAAGCAATTGGAACAAAGGAAGTTCCTGGTTCAACATTTAAGTTGGCTTCTTTAATGGCTTTGTTAGAAGATGGAAAAGTGAAGTTGTCGGATAAGGTTAATGCGAACGGAGTGTATAAGTTTTACAATTTAAAGCTGGAAGATTCCAATCATGGCTATGGTTATGGAACTATCACAGTTCAACAAGCATTTGAGAAATCATCCAATGTGTTTTCGAAAATTGTAAATGATGCGTATCGAAACGAGCCGCAAGCATACATTGATCGATTGATAAGTTTCGGTTTGGCCGATTCGCTGGGGATTGATATTGCCGGTGAAGCTAAACCAACAATGCACGTTCCGGGGTCTAAAAGCTGGTCAGGAGTTTCTTTGCCTTGGATGGCTATTGGTTATGAATTTTTGCAAACACCTCTTCAGACATTGGCATTTTACAATGCAGTAGCGAATAACGGAACGTTGGTTCGACCCCAGTTTGTCAAGGAGATTAGACAAGGTAATGAAGTGATAAAGTCTTTTCCTCCATATGTGTTGAAAGACAAAATTTGTTCAGATAGAACATTGAAGGATTTGCAATTGTGTTTGGATGGTGTTGTGAAAAGAGGAACGGGTTCAGCTCTAAAATCGGCTTTTTTTGACATCGCAGGAAAAACAGGAACGGCTGTCGTTTTGAACGAAGATTTGAAATATGGTGACAAAGGAGAGAAGAAATACCAGGCTTCTTTCGCAGGTTATTTTCCAGCAGACAACCCTATTTATTCATGTATTGTAGTTGTTTCTGCGCCATCAAAAGATATTTATGGAGCAACTGTTTCAGGAACTGTATTTACTGCAATTGCAAATAAGGTTTACGCATCGACTTTGAAGTATCACAAACCTGTGAATGCAGGTGGAATTAAAAAGGAGGAGTTGCCGATTTCAAAGGACGGTAATCGCTTCGATCTTTTTACATCGTATAGATTATTAGGAATTCCTTTCAATTCCACATCAAGTGCGCCATGGGTGAATACAAATAGTACTTCTAAAAAAGTCGAGGTTTCCAAGCGCTATGTCGGAAAGAAAACAGTTCCAAATGTGAAAGGAATGACGGCAAAAGATGCTGTTTTCCTAATTGAGGAAACAGGAATGTCTGCGAGAATAAAAGGTTATGGAAAAGTTGTAAGTCAATCCATTAAAGCTGGAACGGAAGCACAATTGGGAGTGGTTGTAGAATTGATATTAGAGTGATGAAGAATTTAAAAGACATATTGTACGGAGTGAATATTATTTCAGTGAATGGAACAACCAGCATTGAAGTAGATTCATTAACGTTTGATTCACGTAAAGGGAATGATACGGCAGTTTTCTTTGCCTTAAAAGGAGTCGCAAACGATGGTCATGACTTTATTGCTGGAGCAATTTTAGATGGATGTAAAGTATTTATCACAGAAAAAGAAATTTCAGCTCCAGAAGGAATTAACATTATTCAAGTGGACGATACGCATAAGTCACTTGGAATTGTAGCAAGCAATTTCTACGATGAGCCCTCTAAAGAATTAAAATTGATTGGTGTAACTGGAACGAATGGTAAAACAACCATTGCGACTTTATGTTATAATTTATATACAGATCTTGGTTTTCAAACGGGATTGATTTCAACGGTTGTCAATAAAATCTGTCAGCGAGATATTCCTTCAACTCACACAACGCCAGATCCGATTCAATTGAATGCATTGCTGCGTGAAATGGTTGAAGAAGGCTGTTCACACTGTTTTATGGAAGTGAGTTCTCATGCTTTACATCAAAAACGAGTTGCAGGAGTGCATTTTTCAGGTGGTGCGTTTACAAACATTACGCATGATCATTTGGATTATCACAAGACCTTTAAAGAATACATCGATGTAAAGAAGTCATTCTTTGATTTCCTGCCAAAAACAGCTTTTGCATTAACGAATATCGATGATAAAAATGGTGAGGTAATGCTCCAAAATACAGCTGCAAAAAAGGTGTCTTACGCATTGAAATCAATGGCAGATTATAAAGCGAAAGTATTAGAGAATCAATTCTCAGGATTGGTACTAAACATGAATGGAACAGAGCTGTGGACGAAATTGATTGGTGATTTTAATGCCTATAATTTGTTAGCAGTTTATGCAATCAGCCAAGAGTTGGGTGAAGATGAAACGGAAGTTTTAACCGCGCTTAGCACTTTGAGCTCTGTAGCTGGTCGATTCCAATATGTTCAAAGTGAAACGGGAATTACCGCGATTGTAGATTATGCTCACACACCAGATGCATTGGAAAATGTATTGAAGACAATAGACAATATTCGCACGGGCAATGAAACGGTTTATACGCTTGTTGGTTGCGGTGGAGATAGAGATAAAACGAAACGTCCAGAAATGGCACGAATTGCATGTGCACTTTCAAATAAAGTGATTTTAACGTCGGATAATCCGCGCTCAGAAGATCCAAACGCAATTATAGATGATATGATGGAGGGGGTTGATGGGGTTAGCTTCAAAAAGACATTGTCAATTGTTGATCGTGCTCAAGCAATCAAGACAGCAATAGCAATGGCAGAACCGAATGACATCATTTTAATTGCAGGAAAAGGACATGAAACTTACCAAGAGATCAAAGGCGTGAAGCACGATTTTGATGACATGGCTACAACAATAGATTTATTCAATAAACTCAATAAATAATGCTGTATTACTTATTCAATTACTTAGATTCTTTAAATTTTCCTGGAGCGGGATTGTTCGATTATATCTCGTTTAGAGCAGGAATGGCGTTGATTACTTCATTAATTGTATCAATCGTTTTCGGTCGTCGTTTGATAGGAATGTTGCAAAAACAACAAATTGGTGAAACCGTCCGTGATCTTGGTTTAGAAGGCCAATTAGCTAAATCGGGTACACCAACGATGGGTGGATTAATCATTTTAGCGGCGATTTTAATACCAACGTTATTATTCGCTAAACTCGATAACATCTACGTTTTAACAATGATTTTGGCTACCGTTTGGTTAGGAACAATTGGATTTATCGATGACTACATCAAGGTGTTCAAAAAAAATAAAGAAGGCCTTGCTGGACGATTTAAAGTAATCGGACAAATCGGTGTAGGAATCATCGTTGGTTCAATGCTATATTTTAGCAATGATGTTCAAGTCCACAAAAAGGTAAGTGCTGATTATGTGCTTTCTGCAGATGAGACATTGGTTTCTGATTTACATGCCGATCTAGAAGATGGAGATGATTCTAAATGGATCAAAACACAAGATATGACAACTACTATTCCTTTTATCAAAGGGAATGAGTTCAATTACAATTGGTTATTAGGTGATTCTGCGAAAGCATGGGGGTGGTTGTTATTCATTCCTGTTGTTATTTTCATTGTAATCGCTGTATCAAATGGTGCAAACATGACCGATGGTTTAGATGGTTTAGCGACAGGAACTTCAGCGATTGTCGGAATAGCATTGGCTGTATTAGCTTATGTCAGTTCCAATGTGAAATTCGCAGATTACCTTGATGTAATGTACATTCCCATGGCCGAGGAACTTGTAATTTTTATTGCTGCTTTCGTTGGTGCCTGTATTGGATTTTTATGGTACAATTCATTTCCAGCTCAAGTCTTCATGGGGGATACAGGTAGTTTGGCATTGGGAGGAATCATTGCAGTATTCGCTATTTCAATTCGTAAGGAATTATTGATACCAGTATTATGCGGAGTTTTCTTAATAGAGAATTTATCAGTGATCATGCAAGTTGGTTGGTTTAAAATAACCAAGAAAAAATACGGAGAAGGTAGAAGGATTTTTCTCATGGCTCCATTGCATCATCATTACCAGAAAAAGGGATTACATGAAGCAAAAATTGTTGCTCGCTTCTGGATTGTTGCCATTCTATTGGCTGTAATCACTATCGTAACATTGAAAGTAAGATAATTGAACGGAATCGGTAAACATATCGTGATTTTGGGCGCTGGCGAAAGCGGCGTTGGAACTGCTATTCTTGCAAAAAAGGAAGGTTGGAATGTCTTTGTTTCTGATTTTGGAATGATCAAGGATAAGTTCAAATCCGCTTTGGATGAATTAGCAGTAGAATGGGAAGAAGGAACGCATTCAATGGAACGACTTCTATCTGCAGATTTAGTAGTGAAATCACCTGGGATTCCGAATGCCGCACCGAGTATCGTTGCGCTTAAAGAAAAGGGAATTAAAGTTATTTCTGAAATCGAGTTTGCAGGATATTACACCAATGCGAAGACAATTTGCATTACAGGAAGTAATGGTAAAACAACAACGACTTTGATGACGCATCACATTTTGAATAAAGCAGGTGTGAATGTTGGATTGGCTGGAAATATCGGTGAAAGTTTTGCAAAACAAGTTGCACGAGAAAACTACGATTGGTATGTGTTGGAATTGAGCTCATTTCAATTGGATGATATGTACGAATTCAAAGCGGACATTGCCATATTACTAAACATCACTCCAGATCATTTAGATCGATACGAGTACAAGATGGAAAATTATGCCGATTCAAAATTCAGAGTAATTCAAAATCAAACAAATAGCGATTGGTTTATTTACAATGCAGATGATAAAGTAATCGAGGAGGGAATAAACAAACGAACTATCACATCCAATTTGGCTCCATTTTCTTTAACAAAAGAAATCGCTCAAGGAGGATTTGTAAATAATAAACAACAACTAATAATAAACATAAAAGAACAATTCACTATGTCAATCCACGATTTAGCCCTAAAGGGCAAACACAACACACAGAATTCCTTAGCTTCAGGAATCGCATCTCGTATTTTAGAGATCAGAAAGGAAGCCGTAAGAGATAGTTTAAGCGATTTCGTTAATGTCGAGCACCGTTTGGAATTCGTTGCAAAAGTGCACGGTATCGAATTTATCAACGACTCAAAAGCTACAAATGTAAATTCAACTTGGTTTGCATTGGAAAGTATGGAACACCCAACAGTTTGGATTGTTGGTGGTGTTGATAAAGGAAACGATTACTCTGAGCTTTTAGGTCTTGTGAAAGACAAGGTAAAAGCAATCATTTGTCTTGGAAAAGATAATGCTAAGATTTTTGAAGCATTTGAAAATGAAGTTGAAACAATTGTTGAAGCATCTTCAGCCCTTGAGGCAGTTGCTTACGGTTATCGTTTGGCTAAAAAAGATGAAACAGTATTATTGTCTCCAGCTTGTGCAAGCTTCGATTTATTCGAAAATTACGAGCACAGAGGGAATGAATTTAAAAACGCCGTAAGATCACTGTAATGATTGAGAAAAAGGAAATTGTAAAAAGCAACGAGCATTTACTTCAGGCCCGGGAGGAAGGGTTGAAACAAGCTCAACAAGTTAACACAATGCAAGCGCATGGTAAGATACTTGGAATGGATACATTTTCTTGGATGAATCCTCAAGTCGATATGCTTGCTACATTATTGTCTTCTTTTCCATTTTCTATCTTATGGATTGGAACTCAGCAACAAATTGAACAGTGTTTAAAGTTATATCCTGAATTAAGTAAAAATATAGAATCGATTTTGATTCATGACACTTCATCATTAGGGTTGAATCATGCCGCATTGCAAAAAATCAATACAATTGCTTGTGTTGATGGAGTGGAGTATGCGTTTGAATTTGTAAAGTCAATGAAGCTCAAAAAAGGAGTGTTGATGTACACGAATGAAAATGAAACAGCAATTACAGATAGAAAAGCATTTGAAGAATTTGTTCAAATTTATAGATAATGAGAAACTTACTTAAATACTTAAAAGGAGATAGTGTAATCTGGGTAATCACCCTTATTATGCTTGCCTTCTCTTTGGTGAGTGTTTATAGTTTCGTGCCTATTCTGGTTAAAATCGAAGGTGGTTCACCGTTTAAATATTTGTTCAAGCACCTTATTTATGTATTGATAGGAATTGGTGTAATGTATTGGGTGCATAAGAAAGATCCAAAGTATGTTTCTCAACTATCGAAATTCGGTTTTTATTTAGCAATAGCTCTTTTAATTTTCACCTTCTTTTTTGGAACTAAAGTCAACGATGCTGGACGTTGGGTTCGAATTCCATTCGTGGGATTAACCTTTCAATCGTCTGATTTTGCCAAACTAGCAATCATCGTTTATCTCTCACGATTGCTAGTAAAAAAGAAAGATGTATTAAATAAGTGGAAAGGTGGTTTTTGGCCGGTTGTGATACCTGTCTTGGTTATTTGTGGATTGATAGTCAAAGACAATTTCTCAACAGCTGCCTTACTCTTTGCCATTTGTCTTGCGGTTATGTTTTTGGGGAGAGTCCCATTTTTGAAGTTAGCAAGTATTGTTGGGGGAGGAATTGCCTTGTTGATGTTTGCTGTGTTATTGCATAAAGCAGCACCAGAATTGAATTTATTGCCTCGATTGGAGACATGGGAGAATAGAATTACGAACCAAATGGAAGATGACAAAGATGTTATCGTGAATGCTCAATCACTCAATGCGAAATTGGCCATATATAATGGATCGATTCTCGGTCAAGGAGTGGGAGATGGACAGTTAAAAGAATATTTACCTGAAGCTTATGCCGATTTTTATTATTCAAGCTTTGTAGAGGAATTTGGATTGATCTCTGCTTTCGTACTTGTTTTACTCTATCTCATTTTACTTTACCGTATTATGCGAATTGGAATGAAATCGGATAGTCTATTTGAAACATACGTATGTGTTGGAATTGGAGTTCTAATGTTAACTCAAGCCTCCGTAAACATGCTTGTTTGTACTGGTGTTTTTCCCGTGACTGGCCAAAACATGCCATTATTGGCAATGGGTGGGTCAGCATTAATAATGACGTGCGTGGCGCTTGGGATTGTACAGTCAATTGCGAGTAAACAAACCGATAAAAAAGGGAAGAAAGAGGAAGTTGAAGAAAATGAAATCGCCGTGGCATTATAGTATAAGTGAATACAAGATGAAAATAGAAAGAGCAATAATTTCAGGAGGAGGAACAGGAGGGCATATTTTTCCTGCCATTGCTATTGCGGATGAACTGAAACGCAGAAATCCCAATGTGGAAATTTTGTTCGTTGGTGCAATTGGAAAGATGGAAATGACTAAAGTTCCCGAAGCTGGATATAAAATTGAAGGGTTGGAGATTGTTGGATTTAAACGAAAATTAGCATTATCGAATTTTGTGCTTCCTTTTAAAATCATTAGAAGTCTTTTGAAAGCACGGAGGATTGTAAAATCATTTAATCCGCAAGTCGTTGTTGGAGTTGGCGGTTATGCAAGTGGCCCTACTTTAAAAGCAGCTACAATGTTGAATTACCCTTCCATCGTTCAAGAGCAAAATTCATTCCCTGGAAAAACAAATAAAATACTCTCCAAAAGCGTAACTAAAATTTGCGTTGCCTATGATGGGTTGGATCGTTTCTTTCCAAAAGAAAAAATAGTCTTTACTGGCAATCCCACTCGAAAGGAAATGGTTGAAATTAATGGAAAAGCAAAAGAAGGATTTGAGTTTTATGGATTTGATGCAAATAAACCTGTGATTCTAATTATTGGAGGTAGTTTAGGAGCAAGAACCTTAAACGAAAGCGTGGTCGATCATTTGGATGAATTGATTTTTGATAACGTTCAAGTTTTATGGCAATGCGGAAAATTGTACCACGAGCAGTTACAGGAAAAGTTAAGAGATAAGAAAATGGGAGCTGTGAAAATGGTTCAGTTTATTGAGCGAATGGATTTAGCGTATGCTATTGCAGATGTTGTTATTTCTCGCGCTGGAGCAATTTCTGTTTCTGAGTTATGTCTGGTTAAAAAGCCAACAATTTTAGTTCCGTCGCCAAACGTTTCGGAAGATCATCAGACTAAAAATGCAATGGCGTTAGTCGAAAAGAACGCTGCAATCTTGGTTAAAGATGTCGATGCGAAGGCAGAATTATTGGTCGAAGCAATTCGTTTAATTGGTGATAATGAACAGAAGGCTGAATTGACAAAAAATATAGAAGCATTAGGAAGACCAAATGCAACAATAGAAATTGTAAATGTACTAGAAGAAATTGCGAAATAGTGAGTTCAAACAGTCGACATATTAACTCTTTTAATCAAGCTTATTTCATTGGGATAGGTGGGATTGGAATGTCTGCATTGGCGCGATATTTTTTATCGAAAGGTTGGCGAGTTGGAGGCTATGATAAAACGCCTTCTAAATTGACAGAAACGTTAGAAAAGGAAGGTGCGAAGGTTCATTTTGAAGATTTAGGTGATGGATTGCCAAGGGAGTTTTTGTCAAAGGGAGATACGCTTGTCGTTTATACGCCCGCCATTCCTAAAGCAATGAAGGAATTGCTCTTTTTGCAAGAAAACGGTTACACTGTTTTGAAACGTTCTGAAGTTTTGGGAATGATAACGCGGGATTCACAAGCTTTATGTGTAGCTGGAACGCATGGGAAAACAACAACGAGTTCCCTTTTGGCTCATATCTTAAATGAATCGCAGTTCAAGTGCAGTGCATTTTTAGGTGGAATTTCAACGAATTTCAATTCTAACTTCATTGGAAGCAACGAAAGCAAATTGACTGTAATTGAAGCAGATGAATTTGACCGTTCCTTTTTGAAATTAAACCCATTTGCATCAATCGTTACCACAACAGATGCCGATCATTTAGATATTTATAACGATGACGCTTCATTTCAGCAGAGCTTTCAAGATTATGCCGATTTAATTGATAAGAATGGTTATTTGATTCACCAAGCAAGCGTAAAATTAAAACATGAAAATTCAATTTCATACGGAATGAATTGCTCTGCAGACTATAAAGGTTATAATGAACGTTTTCTTAATGGTCAATATTTGATCGATATTGAAGCACCGAATTTTAACTGGAGGAATGTTGTTCTTGGTTTGCCAGGTACGCACAATGCCGAGAATGCCCTTGGTTGCGTTGCATTATTGATTCAAATTGGGATGCAAGAAGAAGAAATCCGTCAAGGATTAGCATCGTTTCTAGGTGTAAAAAGAAGATTTGAATATCAAATTCGAACTTCTGATTTGGTTTTTATTGACGATTACGCACATCATCCAACAGAGATTGAGGCCCTAATAAATGCTGTTCAAACACTATATCCCTTAAAGAAAATTACTGGAATTTTTCAACCTCATTTATTCTCCAGAACACGTGATTTTTTCGACGGTTTTGCTAAGCAATTAAGTCGTTTAGATGAAGTTGTGTTGCTGCCAATTTATCCAGCTAGGGAAGAACCAATTGAAGGGGTTTCAAGTGATGCATTAATTGATGCAATTTCTTCTGGAAACAAACACCTTTTATCTGCAAACGAAGTCGTAGGTTTTATTGCTAGTAGAGAGAATGAAGTCGTTCTAACTATTGGTGCTGGAGATATTGATAGGATTATTGAACCATTAAAAATCAAGCTAGAGGAAAGATGAAAAAATGGTTAAAAATAACATTGTGGTCTGTTTTCGCAATCGGACTTATTACGATCATCTTCTTTGTGAAAAAGGCAATGGATGAAAAGTTGGTCCCTGTTCCTGAAATAAGTATTCATGCTGATGCTGAAAACGCATTTTTAACGAATACTGAATTGCATGAAAAGTTAAAGCGTGCGAATTTATTGTTTGATGGTCAAAGGCGTGATCAATTAAAAACAGAGGAGATTGAACAATTCATTTTGGATATTTCTCAAGTTAAAAAAGTGGAAGTTTTTCAATTTTTAGATGGTTCGTGGAAAATTGATGTTGATATGCGAATTCCAATCGCTAGAATTTTTAATAAATACGGTGAAACTTTTTATTTGGATGAGGAGGGAAACACGATGGATGTAACACAGTCTCATACTGCAAGAGCGCTTGTTTTTTCTGGTGAAATAAAAGATAAAAAATCATCAATTTCTGTTAATGAAATTATTAACAATGATTCCTTGATAAGTATTCGAAAGTTAGATGATATCTATCGAATTTCAAGTTATGTTTGTAATGATCCATTATTCCATTCGTTAATTGGACAAGTTCACCTAAAGAAAAGTGGCGATTTTGTACTGATACCGTTGGTTGGGGATCAAAAAATAGTCTTTGGCTCTGCCTTTTCTGATTTAGAAGTAGAGGAAAAATTTAAGAAGTTGAAGATATTTTATGAAGAGGCGATGCCCTATGAAGGTTGGGAAACCTACAGAGAGATTAGCCTAAAGTTTGATGGTCAGATAGTTTGCAAGAAAAAAAATACTAATGAGTAAAATAGTAGTAGGATTAGATATTGGAACCACGAAAATCGCGTGTTTCGTTGGTCGTAAAAACGAACATGGTAAAATTGAAATTTTATCAATGGGGAAGACTGAGTCTCTTGGTGTTATGCGAGGTATTGTATCTAATATTGATAAAACAATCGAATCCATTAAAGGTGCTGTTGAAATTGCAGAAGACAGAATTGAAGGTGAATTAAAAATCGCTTCAGTGAATGTGGGTATTGCAGGGCAGCACATCAAAAGTATTCAACATAGAGGGATCTATACGAGAACTGAGATAGAGAAAGAAATTGCTCAAATCGATATTGATAAATTGGTGGATGATATGTACAAGTTGGCGATGCCTCCAGGAGAACAAATTATCACAGTTTTACCACAAGAATACATCATTGATAACGAACAAGGTATCAAGGATCCAATTGGAATGTCTGGTGTTCGACTTGAAGCTAACTTTCACATAATAACTGGAAACGTTGGCGCGTCAATGAATATTCATAAATGTGTTGAACGTTCTGGCTTATCTGTTAAAAACATTATTCTTGAACCAATCGCTTCTGCTGATGCAGTTTTGACAGAAGAAGAAAAGGAAGCAGGTGTTGTTTTAGTCGATATAGGTGGCGGTACAACTGATGTTGCAATCTTCCACGAGGGAATTATTCGTCACACAGCGGTAATACCTTTTGGTGGAAATGTCATTACTGAAGATATCAAGGAAGGGTGTACGATTATGAAGCGTAAAGCTGAGATGGTAAAACAACAATTTGGTTCGGCTGTTGCTAGCGAAACACAAGAAAATGTGGTCGTTGCAATACCAGGATTGAAAGGACGTCCTGCTAGAGAAATTACATTGAGAAATTTGGCGAGTATCATTCAAGCTAGAATGGAAGAAATCATCGAATTGGTTCATTTTGAAATTAGAAATTCTGGTTTTGAAAAGAAATTAATTGGTGGAATAGTAGTAACAGGTGGTGGAGCTCAGTTAGATCACATCACCCAATTGTTTGAATATGTTACAGGAATGGATACTCGAATTGGTTATCCTACTGAACATTTGGCAAACACGAACTTGGATTCAATAAAAAGCCCAATGTACTCAACTGGAATCGGTCTAGTTTTGAAAGGATTTGAAGATATTGAAAAGCACGAGCAAGATGTTCCTGAAGCTGCAAGCACAGGGGCAGTAAAAACACATTCTGAGAAAACGAGAGGATCATTTTTTGATACAATCGTTCAAAAAGGAAAAACGTGGTTCGCGGAAGAAGACTAAATAAAGAAACAATAGTTATACAACAAACAACAACAAACTAAAATAAATAATCATGGAATTCGAAATGCCAAAAGACAGTAGCTCATCAATCATTAAAGTGATTGGTGTTGGTGGTGGAGGTGGAAATGCCGTTAATCACATGTATAATGAAGGGATTAAAGGTGTCGATTTTGTAGTATGTAATACGGATTTACAAGCCTTGGAAATTTCTCCAGTTCCTTTCAAAATTCAATTAGGACCTTCATTAACAGAAGGAAGAGGTGCGGGATCATTGCCAGAAATTGGTAAAAATGCTGCTGTTGAGAATATTGACGAAATTAGAGATTACTTAAGTAAAGATACGAAGATGGTTTTCGTTACTGCCGGTATGGGTGGCGGAACTGGTACTGGTGCTGCTCCGGTTATTGCTCAAGTTGCAAAAGAAATGGGGATTTTGACTGTTGGTATTGTTACAATTCCTTTCAACTTTGAAGGTAGAAAACGCAGAATTCAAGCGGAGGAAGGTTTAGCTGCTATGCGCGAAAATGTGGATACTTTATTGGTGATTAACAATGAGCGTTTGCGTGAAATCACGGGTAATTTGTCAGTGGGACAGGCATTTGCTCAGGCTGATAACGTTTTAGCAGTTGCTGCGAAGGGAATTGCAGAAGTAATTGCAGTTACAGGAGCAATCAATGTTGATTTTAATGATGTAAGCACCGTAATGCGTGACAGTGGTGTTGCAATTATGGGTAGCGCTTCAGCTGAAGGTGATAATAGAGCATTGAAAGCAGTTGAGAAAGCATTGGAATCTCCATTGTTGAATGATAATGATATCAGCGGTGCGGAATATGTATTGTTGAACATTGCGTATGGAGATAAAGAAGTGTTGATGGATGAAATCACTGAAATTACTGACTTTATTCAAGATGCTGCTGGTTCTACTGCAGATGTAATTTTCGGACACGCTCATGATCCAAGTTTAGGAGAAAAAATTAGTGTAACTGTCATTGCAACAGGTTTTGATTCTTCGCCGTTAACTGGTTTGGAAAAAGCTCCAGAGAAAAAAGTGGCACCATTGAATGAAGAGTTAAAAAATGAAATTAAAGCTCCGTTGAATTCACCAACACAGCAAAATCCATGGGCCAATGCAACTGAAGTTGAGGCATCCCAGGAAGCTCCATTTTTGAAAACGAACGAAGAGGTTAAGGCTAAAGAAACTCCAAGTTGGAATGTTACTTCAGAGCCAGTTGAGCAAAAAGCAATGTCTTTCGATTGGGATTCAAATTCAAATGACTCCGAAGAAGCGATTACTCGTGTTGTTTTAAAAGATGAGTCTGAAACAGAAATGAATTTAGATGTAACTGATTCTAAAGAAGTTTTATCTCCAGAGCAACAACAAAAAAGAACACAAGAGAGATTGTCGAGAATTCAAGAGTATACAATGAAGTTGAAGAAAGCGGATGGTATTCATGAATTTGAAAATGAGCCGGCATACGTGAGAAGAAATATTCAATTGGATGAGTCTACTCCAAGCTCAGAAGATCAATCGAGTAGATTTAGCGTTTCAAATGATGAAAATGGAACATCTTTAAGTGGTAACAATTCATTCTTACACGACAACGTTGACTAATGGGATTTATAGATACAATTAACGCAGACATTAAATCTGCAATGCTTGCGAAAGAAAAAGAAAAGCTTTCTGCTCTTCGAGATATTAAATCTAAATTGATGCTAGAGGCAACTTCGGGTAACGGAGAAGTTTCTGAAGAAGTAGCGATGAAAATTGTAATGAAGCTTCATAAACAACGTATGGAAACGTACGATTTGTACATCAAAGAAGGAAGAGAAGATTTGGCAAAGGACGAAAAAGATCAGGCTGAGGTAATTGAAGCGTATTTACCAAAAATGCTTTCTGCTGACGAAGTGCGAGCTGAGGTTGAAAGCGCTATTGCGGCAACAGGCGCAGCAGGACCGCAAGATATGGGGAAGGTAATGGGATTGCTTTCTTCCAAATTAGCTGGAAAAGCAGATGGAAAATTGATTGCTGAAACAGTTAAGTCGCTGTTAATTAAATAAATATTCTACCAGACTTTACATTATTAAAGTCTTTCAAATAATAAAAGCTGCTCTTACAGGAGGCAGCTTTTGTTGTTTGTGGGGTATGTCCCATTTGTGATTTAAGTTAAATTACCCTACCTTTGTATTTCACATTAAATTAAAAATATGAAAAAAATTTACTTATCAATATTAGCTTGTGCCATTATTTCTTTAGGTCATGCGCAGCAAATAGGAAGAACATTTACAAATACAAAGTACAATAGTACGTTGGAACAAGCGCCTGTTAAACCAGTTATCAACACTGAAAAAGCATTTGTTATTTGGGAAGATGATTGCAGTGTTGCAGGAAATTGGACATTAACGAACTCTTCAGTTCCAGCATTAAATTGGTCTTGGACTACAGATGTTACAGCTACTCCTGCCTTCAGTGATGCAGATATGCCTACAGCATCAAACGGATACTTTTTAATCAATTCAGATGCCGCGGGAGCTGCTGCTAATCAAGATGCAAGTTTTACGTATAATTTAACTGATATTGATTTAGGAGCATACAACAATGTGATTCTTGAGTTTCACCACCATTACAGAACGTTTGAAGATGCTAGAACTGTGTCTGTTTCTGCTAACGGAGGTTCAAGTTGGACAGATTACGTTATTACAACTACTGATAACGCTGAAGCAAACCAAAATTTTTCTGGGATGACTCAAATTAACATTTCAGCTGCTGTAGGTGGAGTTGATGATGTATTGATTAAATTCAATTATATCGGAAACTACGGTTGGCACTGGGCTGTTGATGACATCAGAATTATTGAGCAACCAACAGATGATATTCACTTATTATCAGCTTGGTATGTTGGAGAAAACAATGAAGGTATTGAGTACGGTAGAACTCCATTAGATCAATTAGATGCAAACTATACTGTTGGATCAAAAATCTCTAATTTTGGAGCTGCTGCTCAAACGTTAATTGATGTGGACGTTGATTTCGTTTCTTTTTCAACTAACTTAAATCAAGCGCTTTTAGCTGTGAATGATACAACTGATATCGAAAGTTCAGTTGTAGCTGTTGCAGCAACTGGAACGTATGATGGAACTTACATTGCTACTTCTAACGAAGAAACTGCTGGACCTGAGTTTATTAATAACACATATTTAAGAAGTTTCGCTGTAACTGATAATATTTACGGTACAGATGGAGCTGGAGTTTACCCGGTGAGTGTTTCTGAATTAGCAAGTTATGGTACAACATCTTCTGCTACTGCAGATGGTTTAGTTGTTGCAAATTACTACCATATCAAACAACAATCTCAAATTTCTGGATATGAGATATTACTAGGAAGCAATACAGTTGCTGGAGGTGAGATTTATATTTCTATTATTGATACAGCTAATTTTTTCAATGATGACATTACTCCATTGCATTTAAGAGCTGCATACGAAGTAACAGCTGCTGATGTTACTGCTGGTAAAGCTGTGATTTTATTTGATAATGTTATTACTTTAGATGCAAACGCATATTTCTTTGCAGCTGAATTGTTTTCAAATGACAACTCAAATACGATTTCTATCATTGATGATTTAACAGTTGAGCAACCATTTTACGCAACAATGATTTATGTTCCAGGTGAGCAATCATATTCAAATGGAAATGCATGTGCAATTCGTTTACTAATGGGTGACCAATGGGGTGTAGGATTAGATGAAAACACACTAACTGGTGTTTCTATTTACCCAAATCCTTCAGAAGGAATCGTAAACATTACAAATGATAACAACACTGAAAATTCAATTGAAGTTTATGATTTGTTAGGTAATTCAATTTTGTCCACTTCTGCAAATGCAGCTACGACTGTTGATCTTTCTTCAAATGCAGCAGGAATCTATATGATTATTGTTTCAAATGAAAACGGATCTATTGTTGAGCGTGTTTCAATTAAGTAAGACATTGCAATAGCAAAAAAATGTTATAGAAAGGGGAGTAACTTGTGTTACTCCCCTTTTTTATGCCCATGCATTCCTCAATTTTACCTAACTTAGCGATTCAAATAAAAGACTATGATTAAAAGTTGTTTTTCCATTGTATTTGTTTTTGCTTTTTTGACATCCTTTGGACAACAAAATATCCTTCGAGGAAATGAAAGAGGCCCCAAAGGTCAAACGCAGAATAATGGGGTTAGCCAAAAACTAAATACAATTTGGGAGAGTTCATTTGATAATCCAGCTGAATGGGTTTTAGATCATGACGCGTTGGATTGTAACCTGAATTGGACAATCGGAAATGATACTTGTCAGGGACCATTTTACATTGATACAATTCTGTCGACTACTGCAAATGACGGTTGGGCAATGATAGATTCAGATTTATATGGTTCTACAACCGGTGGTGTCGATTTAGAAGATGCATGGCTAACAACTGCAGTGCCTTTAGATTTGACAGGAACGCCAAATGTTATCGTTGAATTTGAAACGTTTTATAAAAGATACAACTATGAACGACCATATTTAGTGGTAGGAGTTGGAGACGGTTTCGGTAATGTGACGTGGCCAGATTTGGACCCAATGACGGATATAAGTGCGATGAATAACGTGTTCGATGTTTTTCCAAATTGGTCAGATGGAATGTTTTCTGATAATCCACAAAAAATTAGAATAAATATCAACACGGCATTAACTGGAGCTGTGAATGAAATTTATTTACGATTGAACTGGACTGGTCAATGGGGATATGCCTGGTTTGTAGATGATTTCAAAGTGTTAGAACAAGCACAAGATGATATTCTAATTGAGAATAGCTGGATCACAAATGAGAACACATATGGAGTGCAATATGCGATTACACCAATCGATCATGTTGTTTCTAATTGGAGTATTGGAGCTGATGTCTACAATTTTGGAGTAAATGATCAAACAAATGTAGATTTTGATGCTGATTTCACTTCATTCTCTGTAACTGACTCTAAGGCTTTAATTGAATATGATTCAACTTATGCACTTGGAGTAACAGGAGTACAATCGCTTACTGTTGGATTATATGAGGGAACATTCACAATTGTTTCTGATAATGAAACAATGGGCGCTGAATTTGCAAATAACGTTGTATTAAAGAATTTTGAAATTTCAGATAGCTTATATGCAATTGATGGAATAGGTGTTCACCCCATTTCAGAATTGAAAACGTCTTCAATTGGACCTTCAACATTTGATGGTTCGGAAGGTTTGACTGTTGGCTCAATGTACCACCTTAAACAGAATTCGATGGTTTCTGGAGTTCGCGTAATGCTGGCCGCAGGTTCTCAGGAAGGCTCCTGGATTTTTGGAAGTGTTACTGATTCATCTGAATTTTGGAAAGCATATCCAAACCATTTAGCACAAACAGGGGCACATTTTGTTTCAGCGACTGACTTGTCAAATGGGTACATAGACGCATACTTTGCTGAACCTATTTCAATTGATTCAGGTGTGTATTATGGAACCGCACGATTATATAGTGACGATTACCAAAAGGAAATTTATGTTGTAAATGATTTAACGGTAACGCAACCTAGTTACGCAAGTGGTACAAACGTCAATGGTACAACATACACAAATGGAAATGCAATTGGAGTGCGTATGCTAATGAATGGCGGTTGGTTAGCGATTAACGAAAATACGCTGGACAATATTAATATTTATCCAAATCCATCAAATGGAGTAATAACTATTTCGACAACTCCAAGCAATAGCTATATCATTAAGGCAATTGATGTCCTAGGTAATGTAGTTTATTCTGATTCAAAAATTGGAAAGTCTTCAATTGATTTATCATCCTTTGGAGCAGGTATTTATATCATCCAATTGTCAAATGAAAATTCAACTAGTTCAAAAAGAGTTGTTATTCAATAGGAATTAAAATCAATAAAAAGAAGGTCAGTTATTGCTGACCTTTTTTATTTTTGCACTAAAATTTAAAGAAATGAAAGCATACGTTTTTCCAGGTCAAGGAGCTCAATTCACAGGAATGGGTAAGGACTTATATGATAATTCGCCAATCGCAAAAGAAATGTTCTTAAAAGCGAATGAAATTCTAGGTTTCGACATCACAAAGATAATGTTCGAAGGAACACCAGAAGAATTGAAAGAAACGAAAGTAACTCAGCCCGCTATTTTCTTACATTCAACTATTTTGGCTGCGTGTTTAGGTGATAGTTTTAAGCCAGATATGGTTGCGGGACATTCACTTGGTGAGATTTCTGCTTTGGTAGCAAACAAAACATTGAACTTTGAAGATGGATTGCGTTTAGTTTCCAAAAGAGCGTTAGCTATGCAAGCAGCTTGTGAAATAACTCCATCAACAATGGCGGCAATTATCGGATTAGATGATAACATCGTAGAAGATGTGTGCGAAAAAGTGGATGGAGTCGTTGTCGCAGCAAATTACAACTGTCCGGGACAGTTAGTTATTTCAGGTGCCGTTCCAGCGGTTGAGAAAGCGTGTGAATTGTTGACTGAAGCGGGTGCTAGAAGAGCGATGATTTTACCTGTTGGTGGAGCATTTCATTCTCCATTAATGGAACCGGCTCGTGAAGAATTGGCTGCTGCAATTGAAGCAACAAACTTCAGTACTCCCATATGTCCTGTTTACCAAAATGTAGCAGCAAAAGCAATCTCAGATCCGATAGAAATTCAAAAGAACTTGGTAGCCCAATTAACTGCTCCAGTAAAATGGACGCAATCTATGAATCAAATGATTGCAGACGGTGCTTCTGAAGTTATTGAAGTTGGACCAGGAAATGTATTGCAAGGTTTATTTAAAAAAGTGGATCGTTCGTTTCCTTGTTCTAGCGCTTCAATCACCCAGTAAAGAAAAAGATTTTGAATGTATAAAACTCTCTTCATTTCGATGAAGGGAGTTTTTTTATGCTAATTTTTATGGAATATCGATTCATTCATCATCTAATTGGAAACAAGCATTAAACTTTAAAAAATAGATTATGAAAAAGAAAATGATGATGAGCTTTTTCCTGTTAGTGACGGGAGCGCTTTTTGGACAAACAAACCTGGGAGAAGTAATAGGAACGGTAGTTGACAAACAAACGAACCAACCAATTTATGATGCGGTGGCATTTATTGAAACGGCAGGTACTAAATATCAAGTTAGAACGGAATATGATGGACGATTTAGAATAAGTGGAATTCCTTCAGGGACATACATTTTACAAATTCGACAGTATGAGGATACCATGAAAAATATTATTGTACAAGTTCCAATTGATGGCTTTTATCAGGCTGGTACAATTAAATTTGATAGTAAGATTGTTACAATGGCCACGATGGATGCCGGATATGATAAAAATAGAATAAGATTGATAAGTGGCGACTTACCTGTAAGAACTCTTACTGCCGAAGAAATTGATAAATCGCCATTAAAGTTTGATGTCAAAGGCTTGATTGCAAGCATGAGTTCTGAAATTCGTTTGGGCGATGATGGAAGTTTGGCATTTCGTGGTGCACGAAAAAATGATATGCTTTATTTAATTGATGGTGTAAAAACATCTGAAATTGGCAGCGTTCCTGGATGTTCAATTGGAAACATGATGGTTTATACAGGTGGATTACCTGCTAAATACGGCGATACAATGGGAGGAGTTGTCGTGATGGAATCAAAAAGTTATTTCGATTTGTATAGACAATGGGAAGCTGAACAAATCAGGAATGGCAACTTTTATAAGTAGAATAAAAAAAGCCCCGATGAAAATCGGGGCTTTTGATTTATAGTTTTTTCAAAAACTGTTTGAGTTCTTGTTCGTTTTCTTTTTTCAAAATCATTAATCGGTTTTCTGATTGAACAACGATGTAACCATCTAACCCGTCAATAATCGCCTCATTTCCATTTGGAATATTGACAATGCAATTCTTAGAATTAAACAAGTGAGTTGAATTTCCAACGATAGAGTTATTGTCTGCATCTTTAGATAAATGAGTGTCTAAACTTCCCCAAGTTCCAAGGTCAGACCAATCGAAGCTCGCCAAAACAACATCAATATTTTTGGCATGTTCCATAATCGCAAAATCAACAGAAATATCTTCACATGTTGCAAATGCGTGATTCACAAAATCTTGTTCTTTTTGCGTGTTGTATGCGCTTAATTCTTTCGCAAATAAAGCAAATAATGAGGGTTGAAAATCTTTCAATGCATTCAAAATCGTCGATGATTTCCAGATAAAAATTCCTGAGTTCCAATAAAAATTTCCAGCCGCAACAAATTGCTTCGCTGTTTCTAAATCTGGTTTCTCTCTAAACTGCTGTACTTCAACGCAATCATTTGCTTTTAATTCTTCTGAAGCTTCAAATTCGATGTATCCATATCCTGTGTCAGGACGAGTTGGAGAAATTCCTATTGTTGCTATTCTTCCTGCGTTTGCAGATTCTATTGCTGAAAAAATTGTTGAAGCAAACTTGTCCGTTTGCATAATTAAATGATCTGCTGGAGCAACAATTAAGTTTGCGTTTTCGTTCAAAGAGTGAATTTTTGCAGCAGCATACGCAATACAGGGAGCGGTGTTTTTACGTTCTGGCTCCGTTAGTACCTGTTCAGGTTTTAATAATGGCAATTGTTCCAATACTAATTCCTTGTAATCCATGTTCGTTAAAATATAGATGTTCTCAACAGGTGAAACACTCAATAAACGCTCAAAAGTCATTTGAATTAAGGTCTTACCAATTCCAAGTACATCCAAGAATTGTTTAGGATTTTCTGGTGTAGACATTGGCCAAAATCGGCTTCCGATTCCCCCAGCCATGATTACGCTATAATTATTCTTGTTCATTTTTAAATTCTTTTACCATGGCCAATCGATTGACCAAAAAATATCTTTTACCGTGTTGCTCCTTGCACATAAAACGCGTTCTTCTCAAAACTCCCTTTTCAAAAAGCCGTCCGTTGAGCTCAAAAATACTGTTTTTCTCTAATGATTCAAGCGTGGTAAGGTTATCATTACGTTCATCAAACGTTAATAATACCCGTTGTAAATTCACATCGGTGCAAGAAGATGCTTTTACGTTTACTAGGGAATTCATTAAAGCACTTTCAATAGGTTTCGGTAAATGGCCAATTCGAATCATTGGAACTAATAACATTGAAAAATTATCTTTCCATTCTTTTCCATGAGGAGCTGCTCTTCTGCCATATTCATCGTAGGTGATTAAGTGGGCAAATTCATGCAATGTTGTAATCAAGAATGAATACTTGTTTAAGTCGCCATTTACTGTAATTTGATGTTTTTCACCTTGAATTCCAGCTCTAAAATCACCTAGTTTTGTTTTTCGAGGTTTTACGATTTTAAAAACGACACGGTATTTCAACAAAAGATCAGTTACTAAGTCAACATATTCCAATGGAACATATTTTTTTAGAACTGAAGTATATTTTGCTCTTTTATCTGACATAGTTAGTTGTAAAATTAGTTTCTTTTTTTCAACAATAAGCCGATTTCATCCTCTATAAATTGATTACAAAAAAAATACAATTAACTTTACGAAACAGATGAAAGCATTTAAGAATATTGGAATTTTCATGAACATGATTTGGGTGGTCTTTTCAAAGCCCGAAAAGTTGGGCGTATTCAGAAAACGCCTTTTTGAAGAAATTCAATTTATCGGGATTAATTCCATTCCAATTGTTGCTTTAATGTCAACTTTTATGGGAGCAGTAATTGCATTGCAAACGGCCTCCAATATGGATTCACCTTTGTTGCCTGAGTATACCATTGGATATATTACGCGTTCAAGTACTATTCTAGAGTTTTCTCCAACAATTATATCGTTGATTTTGGCCGGAAAAGTGGGGTCAAATGTTGCGTCTGAAATTGGCACAATGAAGACAACTGAGCAAATTGATGCACTTGAAATTATGGGTGTAAATAGTTTAACCTACCTCGTTTTACCTAAAATAATTGGAGCAATTTTCTTTTTTCCGATACTTATTATTTTTTCAATGGGACTCAGTTTAGTTGGTGGTTGGTTGGCATTAATGCTTTCAGGATTGGCCTCAACAGAAACCTATGTTGAAGGAATTCGAGCATTTTTTGAAATTGGAAATGTCTTTTATGCTTTGACGAAAACAGTTGTATTTGCCTTTTTGATTGTTTCAATTGCGTCTTTCTATGGATATTATACCAAAGGTGGAGCGCTTGACGTTGGTAAGTCAGCAACTAGGGCTGTAGTGACAAGTAGTGTAGCCATTTTGATAGCGAATTTCTTATTAACTCAAATGATTTTGTTATGATAGAAGTTAAAGGAGTTAACAAATCATTTGGCGAAAATCATGTTCTAAAAGACATTAATACCGAATTCAAAAAGGGTGTTGTAAATATGATTATTGGCCAATCTGGTCAAGGAAAATCCGTTTTAACAAAATGTATTGTTGGTTTACACCAACCGAATACAGGAAGCATTTCATATGATGGTAGAGATTTCACGTCAATGTCACGAATAGATAAAAAATCAATACGGAAAGAGATTGGAATGTTGTTTCAAGGTGCTGCCTTGTTTGACTCAATGACAGTAGAGGAGAATATTATGTTTCCTCTTACGATGTTTACGAATCAAACGAAAAAAGAAAAATTAGACCGTGTTAACTTTTGTTTGGACCGCGTTAACTTGCAAGGAAGAAATAAATTGTATCCAGCAGAATGCAGTGGGGGAATGCAAAAGCGTATCGCTATTGCTCGTGCAATATCAATGAATCCAAAGTATTTATTTTGTGATGAGCCTAACTCTGGACTAGACCCGAAAACATCCATCGTAATCGATAATTTAATTCGTGAATTAACGTATGAATATGAAATGACGACTGTTGTAATTTCGCATGACATGAATTCGGTTATTGAAATTGGAGATAAAATTCTATTTATTCACAATGGCCAAAACTGGTGGGAAGGAGATCGTAAGTCAATTATCACTACGGATAATAAAGAAATTGCAGATTTCGTCTATGCTTCTGATTTCATGAAAGAGATTAGAACTTCCATGCAAGCAAAAAGAGATTAAATCTTACATCAAGATTTTAGAACGTTTATTTCAATTAGTGATTTTATTCTTGCTGATAGTAACCTACTATACATTAATATCAATTGAATTATTATCGTCATCTAAAAATTTCTGGTCCAATTGTTTTTTCGATTTAACCCCAAGTTCCTTTAATTTCTCGGCAGAGCGTGTAAGATTTCCTTTTCCTTCAGATAATTTTGACATCGCCTCATCGTAGGATTTGATAGCCTCTTTTTGTTTTGATCCTACTTTTTCAAGGTCTCCAACAAAGTTTACGAATTTGTCATAGAGCCTTCCAGCTTGCTCTGCTATTTCATGGGCGTGTCTGTTTTGACGTTCGTGTTTCCATAGTCCTTCTACCGTTTTTAATGTAGCTAGCAGAGTGGAAGGCGTGACAATCACAACTTTCTTTTCCCAAGCTATTTGATATAAAGTTGGTTCCTCTTTCATAGCCAGAGAGAACGACGATTCAATAGGCATAAACAATAGAACAAAATCGGGAGTAGTTATTCCAGGTAGGTGAGAGTAATCCTTTTCACCTAAACCTTTAATGTGAGATTTTATTGAAATTAAATGATTAGCCAAAGCGGTTTTCTTCTCCTCTGGATCTTCTGAATTGATGTATTGCTCAAATGCTTTTAAAGATACCTTTGCATCGATAATGATGTGCTTGTCGTCTGGCAATTGAATTACGACATCTGGACGCAACAGTTCTCCCTGTTCATTGCGATATGAAGATTGAAGATGATATTCTCTTCCGTTTTCTAATCCACTGGATTCAAGGATGCGCTCTAGTGCCATTTCGCCCCAATTTCCTTGTGTTTTTTGCTCTCCTTTTAGGGCATTAACCAAGTTTTGGGCTGTACTGTTCATTTGAGAATGCTGCTCAGACAATACCTTGATTAACGATTCCATATTCGCATAACGTTTAATATCATGCTCTTTGTTTTCATTAACCTTCGCCTCAAACTTCTCTAGTTTTTCCTTTAATGGATTGAGTAAATGATTTAACTGTTGTTCGTTTTCAGTTTTTAATGCCTTATTACCTTCTATCACAATGTCTTTTCCAATGAGTTCAAGTTGTCTTTTAAGCTCAGCTTGTTTTTCAATTGACAACTTTCGTTCGTTTTCTAATTGTTGGATTAAGCCCTCTTTTTCAGTGGATAAGCGGATAGAATTCATTTTGTACTCGTCTAATTCCCTTAATTTTGAATGTAATTCATTCGTTAATTTTTCGTTTTGGGAAGTCGAATTTTTTAATTGGCTTAAAAACCAAGCGACCGCTGCTAGTGCTACAATTAATAAAATGACGGCAATGGTTGTGAGCATATTGTTGTTTTTTATGTGAAAGTAGAAAACTAGAACGTAAATTATATACGTTCTGATTACTTTGTTGACATCGAATAAAAATAGACAATATAACCGAATTGACTAACTTGAATTACAAAAACCCTGACGAGTTAATATTAGTCCAGTTTAAAATTATTGAATAGGAATTTAGCGTCACCAAATGGAGCATCAAATGAGATTAGCATAACGACGCGATTTCCATTCTTGATAAGTGTCTTTGATTCGTACCGATGAAAATTAATAGTTGTGTCTACCGGATTTAATAAGACATAATAATCATAAGCTGGATTAATCGTTTTGCCATAAAAAAGAATATCTTTTATTCCAGAAGTATCTGATTTTAGCTGTTTGTATGCCTTGTTTGAAGTGGCAAATTTGAAATCACCATAGGTCAAAGATTCAAAATGTATCGAATTGTTATAAACAGACGAATAACCATCTTTACTGCCGAATTCCGTCTTTTTTGCAAGCTGATGAAACGGCGTGCATCCCCAAAACAATAATAGAACTAGGATAAATAAAACGTACTTCATATTGGAATTAAAAATAAACAATATAACCGAAATGGACTTTGCTATTACTGAAAAGAATTGGGTTGGAAAACTCTTTTCCTAGGGCGTAGGAGATTGAAAATACGCCAAAATTTGTATTGAAAGCAAACCCCGCTCCAAATCCAAAGGGTGCGTCATTGTAGTATGTTTTGGCATTGTTTTCATACCAGCTTTGGTCGTAAAAAGCGAACACATGTGAGTTTTTATCTAACAGAAAGCGGTATTCGATTGTTGCGGTCGTTTTGGTTGTGGCAAATAGGGCATCTTCATTAAATCCACGTTGTGAGTTCAAACCTCCGTAACGATAAACTTCATTTTCATAAATTCTATCGGCAAAATAAAACTCCGTTGACGAATTGATGCGAATCGTGTGACGCTTAGCTAGTGGTATAAAAATTTCACCAATTATTTTACCTCTGAATGTATTTGACCTGAGCGTTTCGGATGTGTCTGAAACCTGAGATTTTCGAGTTCCCGCTGCACCTTCTAAAAGAAAACTTAAACCTCGAGAAGGGTTTGGAACGTAATCGATTTGCTTATAGGTATAAGAAATACCGTAATTATTTGATTTAACGGAGCCTAAGTTTGAGAAGGATGGGTTATTTGATCCACCTGAAAGTACATTCGAGGAAATGTTGTTGTAAAAGACTTTTAGATAGTTTCCTTTTTTCAAAAAGTATTGCACACCCGCTGTCGAATTCAGCTCCAAAAAAGTAGAATCACGTTTATATAAATTAAAATTACCGTCCAAACCAAATGAGGTGTTGAATAAGAAAGGGTAATTGACTTTAACGTCCAATGATTGCGTTTGCTTTCGAATACTTTGCCATTGTAAATCCAGTAATTCTCCTCTATGAAAAACATCCATTAACTTAAGATGCACGTCACCTGTTAAACTTAATCTTTGCGTTGTAGCATCCGGTTGAAACCCAATAATTCCATTTGCGGAGCTAATAGGCACCGACTCCACGTATAAAAACAATTCAACGCCTTCATTGGTAAATAATATTTCGGATGACTTAATCTCCTTGAGGAAGGAAACCTGATTTATTCGAGACGAGATTAATGCGACTTCCTTTTCTGAATATGGGTCTCCTATTCGAATGTTTAGGAGATTGGAAATGTACTTGGGTGAAATGGAAGAGTCGCCCCTCACATTAATTTTTGACCAATTATCGAATTTACCCGTATTTACATCAAGTTTAACGCTCAGCTGGTCTCCGTCCCATATATGCTCGATTAACTTTATTCGGACAAAAGGATACCCGTTATTCAAATACGCATTTTCAATTTTTTTTAATGTAGTCGATAATTCATTTGGTGTAAAAGGTGTTTGACTAATAATCTTCTCGTTAAGTCGGCTGATTTTCCGAATGAACTTCAAGTCTTTATCGCTTAAGTTCAAGATCACCTTATTCATTTTCTCTCCAAGGGTAAAGAACACGCTCATCTTTTTTGGCTGGTACAAAATGGTGTCAAAGGAGGCAAGAATATAACCCTTTGAAATGGCTTCTTTTTGAAAGTCAAACAAGTAACGTTTTGCAGAAATACTGTCTTTAAATTGAATTTTAGGGCGTTTAATGAATTGTTGATAACTATTATTTTTAAAAATAATTTGGTAGTTTGATTGAGCCCAAGTAAAATAGGGCAAAATCAGTATTAATACTAAGTATAGCGTCCGCATTAATTTCATTAACGATGTGAAAATTACTTTATTTTAAAGGAAAAAAACGCCCTGTGGAAAATATTTTTTTTCTAATCGTGTAATTTATTGTAATTTTATCGTTATTATTAGACAACAACAAACAAAAAATCTCTAAAACAAAGTATTATGAAGAAAGTATTGGCCTTGACACTAATGGGATTGATGTTAACAGTAGTTCTTGCTGCTTGTGGATCATCAAGAGGAGGGCATTGTGATGCATACGGAAGTGTAGATCACGTAGAAAACACTGATTTAGCTGCATTATAATAGCAATCTAATTTTTTAGTTCTCAAGGTCATCATTAGATGACCTTTTTTTATTGCTACAAATCATGAATGAAAAAATCATCAAAGAAGAACGAGTTGGTTACCTGAAATCAAAAATGATGTTAATGCAGGGCGTTTTGCAATTGTCTGAAGGACGAATTAAATTGGAAGCACATAAGACTGGAGTTTCTGGATTTGGCATTCTTGGTGCAATAATTAAGCGCAAGGTTGAATCCCAAGAATTTGGGTTTAACTTGCCGCTATCGGACATTACAGCGGTCACTCAGGGAAAACATGGAGTCAATAAGAATGTACTAGTGATTCAATTGATTGAAAAAATAGAATATCGAATCCTCGTAAATGATTATACGGAGTGGGCTTTGCTTTTGGATGGAGAAGATATATTGTCTAAAGTTTAAAACTTGTAGGTGTATCCTATACGTACAACTTGGGTTTCTCTAATAGGTCTTATTAAATCAAGACCGTTACCATCAGGCAGCATGATGTCTAAAATAATCACGTCGAATTTATGATTAATAAAAGCGTCTTCCGCTTTGAACTTGTTAAATGCAGAAATGACAATTTCACCAGACCGCTTGAAGTAGTCTGATACTAAATTGTTTAAATCGAGCTCATCCTCGATGATTAGCACTTTCATAGTTCAAATGTACAATTCAATTTTGTGTTTTTCCTGAATTTAAGAAGGAGTATAACTACGAAAGTTTATTTCTCAATTAACACTATTGGTGGTTTTTCACTGTTGGAGGTATAATATTTCCAGATGCTTGAAGCTGTAAGGCAGAAGGGTACTTTTTATAGTGCGCGCGAATTTGTTTCGCTAATTCTGTTTTTACATCATTCGTTATAAGACATGTTTTTCCTTTCGGTAAGACGGACAGTAAATTGTCAAGCAGCTCTTTTTGAGGATGTTCCATTTTGTCTCTCCACGTTAATAGCAGATCTTTATTGATGTGTGAAGGTAATGAGGCGAGTATTCCAGTATCGTTTTCATCGTGAACCAAAAGTCCGGAAGTTGTCCCTCGATCCAATGTTAAAACTTGATAAAAATATAACGTATGGTAGTCTAATTGCAACTGACGGTCTTCCTTAGTCGCGTCATTTTTATTTGTGTAATTGTTTAAAATCTTTCCGTAGCAGTTTTGAATTATTGTGGTAAACAGCACTGCAATGGTATCATCGAGAAACTTTTCTAAATAAAAATGGCACACGCCTCTATGTCTTTCTAGAAGAGGGATAAAAAAGTATCGGTCTCCCTGTTCACTTCCTTCTTCATAATACTCACCTGCTGCTTCTTTCAAAGAGGAGATGAAAAGGGATTTGTCCTTGGGGTTACTTATTGCTGGATTTAAATCAGCCATAATTCTCCAATATGATTCACCTTCTTTCATCTCGGTATAGCTAACGTGCATATGGAAAGAAGGTGCTTTCGGATTTTTTGGATGAACGATAATTGAAAGTGCTGTTGCTGAACGAAGTGATTTATCGCTCACTTTTTCGTATTGAATCTGAGAAAAATTAACACCTCCACCATTAAAAAATTCATTTTCCGGCGCAATATATCTGTTTCCTCCACCAAATTTACCAGCATTTCTATACCATTCTATTGATTTGAACTTACCGGTATATCCTGCATTTCGATTAATCGACTCTAAAATATTCACAAAATGCAATTGCATTTCTGAAAGCATTTGTGCGGCTTCCATAGCCTTTACTGATTTAGCACTAATTCTGTTCATTTAATTTATTCTTGCATGATACGCTTAAATGTAATGATAAGGATATAAAATCAAAAAATCCAAAGGCCTAACAATTCAGTTATAATTTGAATATTTAAAGTTTGAACACCAATCTTGCCAAGAAATTTGTTCCTGCTTGTGGATAGTAAAAGTTCTCATCAGTTCTTTCACTAACATAGATATAGCCCCAAGTATAACCGTTTGCAGCATATTTCTGATTGAAAATATTATTGACCAAAACACCAATTGTAATTTCTTTGAAAAATACTTCTTTGAAAGTATAATCCATTTGGAAATTGAATGTTGTAAATGCTTTCATTTTTCTTGTACTTGCTGAAGTGTTGTCTAAGTACTGAGCTCCAACATGTTTTCCCATTAAGCTTATATTCCAATCTTTGATAGGTTCAAATCTCAATCCTGCAGCTGCAATGATATTAGGGGAAAAGGCAATATCCGTGTTTGTATGCGCAATTGTATCTTGTCCTCCAGTATCGTAATTCGAAACATACTCGTTAAACGCGATGATTTTATTACTACTCAATGTTGCATTTGCCATAAAACTCAGCTTTTTAGTGATACGAATTGCTGTTTCAATCTCAATTCCGGCACGGTAACTTTTTTCAACGTTTGTTCTGGTATAATCTCCAACATCATTAATTTGTCCTGTTAAAACCAATTGATCTTTGTAGTACATGTAATAAGCATTGGCATTTAACATTAATTTGTTTCCTTTATAACGATAACCAAGCTCAACATTCATCAAGTTTTCAGGTTTTGGTTGATTTTTAGGCGTACTTTCTCTAAAATCTCTTCGTACAGGCTCACGATTTGCAATAGCGAATGAAGCATAAAGATTGTTGTGGTCGTTGAAATCGTACATCAAACCAGCTTTAGGATTGAAAAAATCAAAATTTAAAGTTCTATCCACTTCTTTGATAACTCCACTGACATCATCAATTCCTAAAAACTGATAACCAATATGTCTGTATTGTAAATCTCCGTACAGCGTAAGTTTTTTGATTTTGTAATTCACTTTTAAATAGGAGTGCGCTTCAAATTTAGAAGCGTCATTGTCGTAATAACGGTCTCTGATTTCACTGTCTGAAGCAAATTCAGCCCAAATCACTTCTCCGAAATGCGCTCCAATATATTGGTTGGCACCTCCACCAAAAACAAGGTTAATTGGTCCTTTGTCAAAAGAAAGAGAGAATATTCCACCAAAGAAATGATTGTCCAACCATCTTCTTCTGATTAAATCTGTTGATGTGACTGTATCATTAGTAAAAATAATAGGAGCAAATCCATAATCACTGAAATCTTCACCAGCTTTATATTGTTCATAATAACCTTTACCTCTTGTGTAGTGAAGTGCAGTTGTCAATTTAAAATATTTTTTAAAAAGGTGATTGAAATGCAATTGATAATGATCTTGCTGGTAATTGTCAACTTCATTGTCGTACGTGTAATAATTGTACGTTCTTCCTGAATTTAAAAGGTTTTCACGGTCGTCTCCAAAAATATAATTACGATCAGCATAAGCGATAATTTCATCTTGATTCTGATTTACAACCGATTCAGGAGTTCCATACCAAGCTTGATATGTTTTTTCTTTCCCACTAAAAGCTGTTGCTCTCAACATTGATCTTTTATCAACCCAAGCTCCAGAAAGATAGAAAGAAGTTAAATTAGATTTAGCTCTGTCGATGTAACCTTCTGAACTTATTCTTGACAAACGCGTATCGATGGTGAATTTACCGTTGATTAATCCTGTTCCTGCTTTGATGGTGTTTTTCCAAGTGTTGAAAGAACCATAAGAATTGTCAGAAACACCGTATGCTTTACGATTGATTTCATCTGTTTGAATGTTTATACTCGCTCCAAAAGCTGACGCACCATTGGAAGAAGTACCAACACCTCTTTGGACTTGAATGTTGTCAAGAGAAGAAGCCATGTCAGGCATATTCACCCAATAAACGCTGTGAGATTCTGAATCATTGATCGGAATACCATTCACGGTAACATTCGTCCTCGTTGGATCGACACCTCTGATACTTATTCCAGTGTATCCAACTCCCGCACCAGCATCAGAATTGACAACAGTAGATGGCATCATGTTCAGTAAATAAGGCAAATCTTGACCAAAATTCTGGTCTTCAATTTCCTCTTTACTCAACTCAGAATGTGTTGTTGGTGTTTTTGAATCAGCACGAATGGCTGAAACTGACATTTCTTCTAACAAGAGAACATTTTCTGTCAACGTAATGTCCAATACCTGATCACTACCATTGATTTTTACGGTTTCACTTTTTGGCGTAAAACCCGTCATGGAGAAGAGTAATTGGTATTCTCCATCTTTTAGTTTGGTAAAAATATATTCACCTTCAACGTTGGTAAACACTTTATTGAAGGATGCTTCAATTTCTACCTTAACTCCGGGAATGGTATTCCCATCGCTACTTTTTACGATTCCTTTGATACTGTTTTGTGAAAATGAAATCATTGGAATAAACATCGCTAGACCAATCATTTGAAACAAAATTCTTTTCTTCATATTATTTAAATATAAATAAAGAACAAGGGGCCAATTCTATTATGTTAATAGTTAGCTTTTTAATCACTTCCCTTCGCAGGCATTATCCTGAGCAGGTTAAATGGGTATAATCTCAGCCGCAAAATTAAGCAGCACCCCTTAGAGACTTCGGCAAATCTAAATCAAATTTTTAGAAGGAGGTTTATATTATGTAAACATTTTTCTAATCTGTCTGTGTGATTCCCTGAAACGGCAATAAAATGCTTGTTGTGCTTAGTAAGAGATCTCTCGTACAAGTTGAAAAGTAAATCTCGGTTATCCGGATTTTCTCTAAGTGGGTCTTCTTCCCAAGGAATATCAGGCTTACAAAGGATGTGTAAATCAAATAGATCTTTAGTTGCCAATTCTTGAATCACTTCGGATACTCTTCCATATTTGTATTCAGACCATATTTCCATCACGGAAAAATCTGAATCGGAAATTATAATCGAGTTTGCGGAATCATTTATACTCTTTAATTGTCCTCTGGCAATTTGGTCTAAGTCTGATTGCTGGTATTTACCATTCGTATTTTTCAGATATTCTCTAGCGTATTCCGGAATATAGTTCACATTATAATATTCGGAAAGTGCCCGACATAAAGTTGTCTTTCCGGAAGATTCAGGTCCTGTTATAGCGATACGAATCATGCTTTTTGAGTTTTATATTCCTTTCGCCAAGCGAAAAATCCAAAAACAGCTAAAATTGTAAAAAGTCCGTATTGAACGGCTGTCAAATTATAATCGCGTTGCGCATATAAATAAATGGACACCAAATCAATTATAATCCAATAGATCCAATTCCCCAATATTTTTTTCGTGACCATATACGTTGCTGATAAGCTATACAGAGTTGTGAAAGCATCTATGTACGGATTTGCTTGATTGGTATAATTATCGAAAAGATAGCCCAAGATAAATGCCATTACACCGCTTATAACAATGTTAAGTAGATGACTGTTCATTTTCCATTTTACAATCGTATTACCTTTCAGTTCTGATTTTTTCCAACTGAACCAACCGACAACTGCCATGATAACATAAAAAAATTGCAATAAAGATTCTAGATAAAGGTTGCCTTCATAGCAGAGGTAAACGAAAAGTCCAGAACCAATAAAGGCAAAAAGCCAGCAGATAATTAATCTTTTAGCGACTAGGATGACATAAATGATTGTAGAAACAACAGCGAACCATTCAATTAATGATGTAGCTTTTATACCTTCAAAAACAGATGTTATAAATGTCATAGTTTATTTTGAATATTAAATTTAGAAGTCTGCCGCGATGAAAAATGCCGCGACGATATTCTATTTTACTATAAACGTACTGAAATTTCTAGATTGAGCATACGAATTAGTCCAACGTGGAAGAATTCCGAATTTTTAATCCCTGTTAAAAGGATGCAATTCCGTGTTAATTTGAGCGACTATTTTTTAATGCTTCAACTTCACTTGATTCACGAAACGATTGCGCACAAAAAAAAGCCTCATCTTTCGATGAAGCTTTAGTTGTCCCACTAGAGAGAGCATTGCTCTCGAAGACGAATAGCCGTTCGACAGAGCGAAAGTTATGAGTTGGCTATTGTTTAACTAAGCGATGTGTTGTTACTCTATCCTCTTCAATTACTTTCAAAAAATACACTCCTTTATTTAATTTCTCAAGATTAGATATAGTGTTATTTTGAATTATTCCTGTATAAATTTCCTTTCCGTTTATGTCAATCAATTTACAACTCGCGGGTGACTTTAGCATATTAATTTTAATCGAACTAATAAACGGGTTTGGAGATATTGTAATTTCGTTCTGTTGGTTTATGTCTTCATCAATTTCAAGGGTGTAATCTATTTTCCCTAGATGATTTAGCTCTGTTATACCAACATTGTTTGTGAATTCTCCGCCAAGATATATAGCGTTTTGAGCCCAAACAACACTATTCACCGGATGGTTCAAAAAACCCAGAGAATGCAAACTATTATTACCTAAATTATATTTCGCGAAATTTTTACCATAAGTCCCGATATTAATTGCCAATTCAAACTTACCTCCAACGATTATGTCTAATGATCCATAATCAAGCGAAAGTGAATTTATGGAGACGGGGTAAGTGTTATCTAAGTTTGATCGTAGTACGATAGGTTGTAAAATGTCATTTAATAGTCGAGTTATGCACACTTCTCCATCAGTAAATGAGCAAGTACCACCAAAGTAAATTCCAGAATAGGTATTAATTATTGTTTTAACAGTATCACTTATTTCAAGTTGATTAATTCCGGACCATTGATCGTAATAATTGTTTCTAATAACGACATTGTTGGTTGTAAAGGTTGAATCAATTGCGCCAAACTCATCAAAACAGAAGACTTCATCAAAATGACCCGCAAACACACTTCCACCGCCAATCAATGTCATTGCAGCGACTAAACCATTGACTTCTATTTTTTTCTCCCAAACAGCCAGATTAGAAAAACGCCAAATTTCTTGTTTGTTTGGGATTGAAGAATGACTAATTGCAATTTCTATCGGGTATTGACCGCTACCATCGATCAACCCAGTTGATGCAATTGCATTTTCTCTGCTTGGAATCTCAAAGTAATCCCAGTTAACTCCATCAAATAAAGCCAAGGGATAAGTAATTCCTCCAGATTCGAGTGCTCCAAATGCATAAATTTTGTTTTGATAATATCGGATTTCATTTATTATTCCAGTTATACCGTTTCCAATACACGTGAGTTGGTTGTCCTTATATTGTCCAATATTTAAACACGGGAGTAGGTCTAAACTATCAAATTCACCTGCAATGATTATTCTACCATTATAGCCATCGTAAAGAACTTTTTTTACTGTTCCGTTTGCTCCGTTTGAAAGCGGATCAATATTGTCAGCAGGCGCGTAACCAGGTTGAATCCATTTTAATTCGTTGACAGTAAATCCGTGGTTAAATGCCCATTCAGTGACTCCTTCTGTTTTTATATCTTCGATATAACTATAGTTGCAGTCTTTACGGATTTGAGCAACCAAATTTTTGCTTCCAGAAAAATCCATTAGATAGCCAACTGCACAATGAACGTTTTCATCGTCCACAAAATAAGGTGTTCTTATTGAGTGATAGGAGTTTGTCGGAAAAACTTTCTTTTTAGCATAATTACGCAATTCAGCTATCAATTCTAAACGAATAATTCTTTGGTTTTCATTAAGAGTTACAGGAGTTTGTTCGGTTAAAGAATTACAAACTAAAAATAAGTGTGCTTGAATTCTGTCTAAATCTGATTTGAAGGAAATCTGCTGTTTGGGACAATCACCAATATGATTTTTCCATTCTTTATTGACTTCAACCAAATGGGAGTAATAATCTTTTTCAATTGTTTGTTGACCAGAAAGAGAAAGTGCTGAAATTAAGGAGAAAAGAAAAATGATAGTTTTCATAGTCAATGTTTTAGTAGATTTTTTAAAGGTATGACATTAATCTTGAAAATATAGTGATTTTATTTCAAAGATAGAATAGAGTTATTTAAGACTGCCATTGATTGATTAAATAGTGTTGCGATATATGATAGTTCAATGGAATTAAAACTTAATTGCACAAAAAAAAGCCTCATCTTTCGATGAAGCTTTAGTTGTCCCACCAGGGCTCGAACCTGGACTCTTCGGTACCAAAAACCGACGTGTTGCCAATTACACCATAGGACAGTTTCACAACGTTCCTGAAACAAGTGTTTGCTTGTTGCGGGTGCAAATGTAATAACAAAATTGAATATTAACCAACAACATTTCAAAAAATATATGTTCAATGCAAAAAAGCTATTCGATTTAGCATTTTTGGCATTTTTTCACTTTTAAAGCGTTAATTGCAGGTATTATATTGCTAAATTCGCAAACGACTATTTCATTTTAGTATGGATTACTGAAAATGAGACATATAACAACTGAACATGAATTATAAGAAAATAAACCTCTATTTAGGTTGGCTATTATTTTTAATCGCGACAACCGTTTTTTTTATCACTATTGAAGATACAGTAAGTTTATGGGATTGTGGTGAGTACATCACAGCAGCCTATAAATTGGAAGTTGGTCACCCTCCAGGAGCACCATTGTTTATGGTTATCGGGCGCTTGTTTTCGTTCTTCGCAGACCCTGAAAATGTAGCAGTTTGGATCAATAGATTGTCAGCGATTTCAAGTTCGGGAACAATTTTGTTCATGTTTTGGTCAATAACAATGCTGGTCAAAAAAATGGTATTGAAAGACAAAAAAGAACTTTCCAATGGTGATAAAATTGCGATTTTTGCGAGTGGATTTATTGGTGGATTAGCTTATACATTCTCAGAATCTTTCTGGTTTTCTGCAGTAGAAGGTGAGGTTTATGCAATGTCTTCCTTGTTTACAGCGATCATATTCTGGGCTATTTTGAAGTGGGATGAGGAAATGGCTGAAATTGGAAACGGTTTAATTCCACAAGGTTATTCTCCTGATCGTTGGTTATTGTTTATCATGTTCATGCTTGGTTTGGCGATTGGAGTCCACCTTTTAGGTATTCTTATAGTTCCAGCGATTGCATACATTATTTACTTCCGTTTTAAAGATAAAATCACTGTCAAAGGATTTTTCTTAGTTGGGATTCTTGCCATTGCAGTACTTGGTTTTATTCAAGTAGGGGTTATTCAAGGTTCTATTGCTATTGCTTCAAAATTTGAGGTTGCATTTGTAAATTCTTTTGGTCTTCCATTTTTTAGTGGGACAATTTTCTTTTTCGTTGCCTTAGTTGCCATTTGTATTATTTTAATTCGTTATGCAAGAAAGAAAAGCAAACGTATTTTGTATTCGTCTGTAATGGGGTTAATGTTATTGTTAATTGGTTATGGTTCATTCGCAGTAATCGTTATTCGTTCAAATGCGAATACACCATTAGATGAAAATGATCCAGAAAATCTAGTTACGTTACACTCTTATTTAACACGTGAGCAATATGGTTCGGCACCAATTTTATTTGGTCACCACTGGAATTCACAAGAAAATCCAAGAGAAGAATTTAAAGATTTATCACCGTTTCATTTGCGCCGTTTTGTTGTACAAAAGGGAGACAACGTACTTAAAGCTTTTAAAGATGAAAACCGCGCTAAAGAATATGCAAAAGAATTTCCAGGTGCTGAAGTAAATGAGACTTATTTCGAATCGAATGCTTCAACGCGTAAAAATGCCGTTGCAACATATGCACAAACAACTTTTTTCCCTCGAATGTATTGGTCGCAAGATCAACAACGTATAGACGGATACAAAAGATGGTCAGGTTATAATGCCAATGATGGCGCTGCTACTGAAAAAGGAAGTGACGGAAATCGCTTACCGACTTTTGGGGAGAACATGACCTTCTTTACAAGTTACCAAGTAAATTGGATGTACTGGAGATATTTTATGTGGAATTTTGCTGGTCGTCAAAATGATATCCAAGGTCATGGTGATAATATGAGAGGAAATTGGATTTCTGGTTTTTCAGCTATCGATGATAACAGACTGGGTGATCAGGACAAAGCGCCTTATTACACTCAAGAAAACCCTTCTAACAATAAGTTTTACCTATTACCATTGATTTTAGGGTTTATTGGATTAATCTTCCATTTTTATAAAGCGCCAAAAGACGCATTTGTCGTGATGTTGGTGTTTATTTTTACAGGATTAGCAATTATAATTTACTTGAATCCAAGACCGTTTGAGCCAAGAGAAAGAGATTATGCTTATGCAGGATCGTTCTTCTTCTTCGCAATGTGGATAGGAATTGGTGTGTATGCATTATATGATGCATTCAAGTCCTTTACAATGGAACACTTCAAGAAAATGGGAATCATCGTTGGAGCTGGATTGTTGATGATGCTTTTGGCCGATATGAATAGTGAGTCGTCGATGCCGACAACGATTGCATGGTTAATCATGTCTGCAATTGGAGTAGGAATTCTTGCATTAATGGCGGGATTAAGAAAAGTATTGAGTAAAGATTCTCAAGGTGCAACAGTTGCCGCAATTTTATGTTTGTTTGTTCCAGTAATTATGGGAATGCAAGGATGGGATGATCACGACAGAAGTTTGAAAACAACTGCCGATGATTTAGCATTGAATTATTTGAATTCTGTTGAAGAAAATGGAATTTTATTTACGAATGGTGATAACGACACCTTCCCATTGTGGTACATGCAAGAAGTAGAAGGAAAACGAGTTGATGTGCGTGTTTGTAATCTTTCATTAATGCAAACGGATTGGTACACTGACCAAATGAAAATGAAGGCATATACTTCAGATCCATTACCGATTAAGTTTACAGAAGATCAAATTTTGATGTATGCTGGTAGTACAGATCAAGTCGTATTTACGGATGTTTTCGAGTTATTCTATATTAATGCAAATTTGGAAACGATCAAAAAGGTAATTACACTTCGAGTTGATGCGAATGAATCAATTATAGATCAATCTGTTGATGCATTAAATGGACAAGCGACTAATCTATTGAACGGTGCTTCAGCTTCAGAGCCAAGAGCGATGAGCCGTTTAAATCAAATTAAAGGATTGTTTTCAACTCCTCTAGCTCCTGGTGATAAAGGAATGCAAGTGTTCAAAAAGTTCCAAGCAGGTATTGAAGTATTAACAGCAGCTCAATCTGGGTTAATTACAATGACCAACGAAAGTCTACAGGCATTCCAAACGATGCTAATGGACTTTGAAAAAAGCTGGAATACAACTAATCTTGCTGATGCAATGGAATTTGTTCGTGATGACAACAACATGGTTGACTTTAGCGGTCAACGTGCTGTGCGCGTATTCCCAAGTGCTGGATTTATCTTACCTGTGAATGCTAAGAATGCTGTTAAATCGGGAATTATCGAAGCAAAAGATGAGAAAAATTGTTTGAAAGAACTGAAATTCTCATTTACGGCGCGAGCAATTACGCGTGAGCAAGTGATGATGTTAGATATATTAGCAAATAATGAATGGAAACGAAGTATTTGTTTTTCTTCGCCTGGTGGATCTGACGTCTCAATGGCATTGTATAGAGGAGGATTTATTAAGCAAAATGGAGTTGTCTTCGAATTGAGTCCTTTGAATAATATCAACGAGCGTTTCAGTGCGGATAGAATGTATAACAATTTAATGAAGAATTATAAATGGGGAGCGATGAGCAATCCAAATGTAATTACTGATTATTATGCACGTCGTCATACATCTCAATATAGATTGCAATTTTTATCACTAGCTGAAGATTTTATTGCTAAAGCGTATAACGCTGAAGAGGATAATAGTAGAAGACAAATGATGTTGAGCATGGGTAGAGACGAAACTACTTTACCTCCTGTTGTTACTGAAGCTAAAATCAAAGAATACAAGGAGAAAGCGAAGAAATTAATTCACCGCTCTCTGGAAGTAATGCCAGCTGAAATTGTGATTGATTACGGTGAACCAAATCAGTCAAATAATCCAGATGACGGCTATGAAATCAATGGGAAAACATTACCAGGATTTAACGATGGTGTTTTACACGAGTATGTTGGAATGTTGTACATGGCAGGCGATAAAGCGGGTGCTGAGAAATTAGGTAAAGTGGTAGCAGATCAATTGGAGTCAATTATCGGTTACTTTGAAAATAGCAAGATAGTTCTTTCAAGTAACAATGGAAACACGAAAGATCTTTACGCTGCGTTGTCTTCATACTTTAAATTGCATGCTGCTTCAAATGATCCAGAACTTGGTAATCCAAATGGAGCCCTAGCGAAACGTACAAGAGCCCAGGTTCAATATATTTATAAAACCTTCTTCCCAAGTATTATTGGACAGTTGAAAGAGGCGGCTCAGGAAAATGGCGAAAGCACTCGTCGTGGGTCATCTGCTGGACGTTATGCAAATATGATGTTTGACTTTGAAGATTATTCAAATGGAATGGCCATCTTCTTTGGATTTAAAGAAGCACCAATGCAAATGCCAACTCAGCAACAACAAGCACCTGCTCCGGCAATGCCAAATATGATGGCGCCGTAATATCAGATAGCATAATTTTATAAAATGTACTTATTTAAAACTCCCTTTATTTTTCGATGGATTTTCCCACGAAAAGTATGGGGAGTTTCGGCTTCTAAGCAAGTTTATTTAACCTTTGATGATGGCCCAACAGTCGAACTAACACGGTGGATACTGGATGTACTCCAAAAGGAGAATGTCAAAGCAACTTTCTTTTGTGTCGGAGAAAATGCAAAGCAGCATTCAGAATTAATTGTTGAAATGCGTTCTGCGGGACATGCAATTGGAAATCATACGATGCGCCATGAAAAAGGAAGTAAAGCCTCGAAACAGGCTTATTTGGATTCAATCGAAGAAGCTGCGCCTTATACAAGTTCAACTCTTTTCCGTCCTCCGTATGGTCGATTACCAATCAGCTTTGTAAAACCAATTCGAAAAAAGTATAAAATTATTATGTGGACATGGCTTTCTTACGATTATGATCATTCTGTTCCAGTCGATAAAATCCTTGAAGAAGCTAAAAAAATAAAAGCGGGAGATATTTTAGTATTGCATGATAACGTAAAAGTAGAGGAAAGGATTAAGGTTCTCTTGCCTCAAATAATTTCTATTGTAAAAGAAAAGGGGTTACAGTTCGCACAGTTCAAAGATCAATAGTTCAAAAAGTTCAAAGATGGGGTCGCACCTATAGACCAGGAACTTTCAGTTGGTCGAGTCCTAAAGTCTTATCATCTTAAAATCCTAACATCTATTTCCTCTTAAATACAGGCACAGTCGAACACGGCTCACCATACATAATACTTTTGGCAACAGGTTGAAGATGTCTCACTAATTCACTCATTGCAAATTCTGGAGATGAAATATCTGCACATCCTTTAATGATTATTCGTCCATCTTTGTATTCGTCTAAGGGTTCCCTTTCAATACGCTTTTGAATTAAACGTTTTTGCAGGTCTAGTTTTGAACCTATAATATAATCCGGCGTAACTTCTTCCAATTGAGAACCAATTAACATGTATGCCCAAGTTGGAACGATCGCGTCTTCAGAACAAAAAACATAAACAGCTTTAGATGCATAAATTGACCAATCGTGGTTTTTAATCCAATCGCGAAAATCTTTTTCCTTCAATACTAAACGCTGCCATAATACATCAGCAACATCAATAGCAACGATTTCAACTTTAGGTTTATAAGTAGCTAAGTCAATCGAAATAAGTCCGCTTTCCTTTACACGATTTACAATTTCATCCATGTATCAAAATTACGATTTTTAGACGATTATTTTATCTAGTGCTGTCATGTTGTCACAAAAATAGTTCGGGCATAACTTTTGTCAAGCAAAAACCATGAATTCAACGAATCAATTCGGATCAACGAAAGAAGCGATAGTCTATCCGCTATTACTATTAGTTGTATTATGGCTTGTATTTTGGGCAGACCACCTTTTTCCGCTAATTGATTTCTATAAGTTTGGAGTTAAGCCTCAAGATGTTTCGAGTCTTAAAGGAATTCTTTTTATGCCTTTTTTGCATTCTAAAAATGAAATTGAGCATATTTTGAATAACTCATTGCCCACGGCTGTGCTGTTGGGCGCCATTATCTATTATTACAGGGAAATCGCATTTCGCTTTTTCGTTTTTTCTTGGATAGGAACTGGAGTAGGAGTTTGGTTGTTTGCCGAATTAACCAATAGTTATCATATTGGAATGAGTGGTGTGATCTATGCAATGGCGGGATTTCTTTTTACTTCAGGGGTTATTCGAAAATATTTACCTCTCCAAGCGATTTCCTTGTTTGTTGTTTTTGTGTACGGAAGTTTAATTTGGGGCATTTTTCCAATGCAACCGCACGTGTCGTGGGAAGGCCATTTAGCGGGACTAATTTCAGGAGTGATTTTAGCGTTTGTTTACCGAAAGTTAGGACCTCAATCACCTAAATACATGTACGAAATAGAAAAAGAAATGGGTATTGAGCCACCCGATTTTGAAGGTGAATTGAATGAGCGAATTCGTTTGGAAGAAGAACGAAGAAGAGAAGCAGAGGAATTAATGCGAATTCAAGAAAGCACTAATAATACTCAAGATAATTCAATTCAGGTGAAGTATTATTATGTGAAGAAGAAGGAAGAAAAAGACGATGATAGATAGACTAGCCCTCTAATCGCCAGCGATCATTCATTTTTCCTAAACCATTAGAAGTTTCATTTCGAGCGTAATTTCCAAAGTCGATACAAATATATTCACCTGTTCGCATTTCGAGGTCTTCGTTTAGAAAATAGTTGGCCAAGTCGGAAATTCCAAAATTGTGTCCAATAATAATTAAGTCTTGGTCGGAAGCATCCTGCCAGAGCAATTCTAAGAAAGTACGCTTTGAGCAGAGATAAAGCTCGTTGAAATATGTAACCTTTTTGAAATTACACTTTTTGTTCAAAATGACGAAGGTTTCCTTTGTTCTTGCGGCTTCGCTGCACCAAACTTCACAGTTAATAGATTTATTTTTGAGGTAATCCGCTAGTGCATGTGCTTGCGAAATCCCCTTTTCCATTAAACGACGATTGAAGTCATTTTCGTTGAAAGTGGCTTGCAAAGTCTTAGCATGTCGAATAAGATGTAATTTCATTCCCAACCTTTTTTAAACGACTAACGTCTATTAGAGTACTTAAGTTAACAAAAATTGATTTGACGGAATGAATTGAGATTAAATAATTAATTGTACTTTAATAAAAACTTGAAAATAAGACCGTTAAAAAAACACATGGACATCACTCATGATATAATAAAAGCATGTATGCGTGATGATCGCAAAGCAATCAATCTCATGTATGAGTATGGTTTCAAAATGCTTATGCCCATTTGTTTTAGGTACAACAAGAATGAAGAAGATGCAAGAGCTGCTTTCAATGCAGGTTTTATTAAAATTCTCAATGGTTTGGAAAAAGTGGATGAAGATCTAAATTTTAATGCGTGGGCAAAACGTATTATGGTGAATTCGCTTATTGATGAATACCGAAAAAACAAAAAATACAATACGCAAATTACGAAGAGCGACAGTGAATCTGAATTGGATTTTTATTCAACGGGTAGTAGCAACGATGCGGTGAGTAATTTAGGGGTAGAAAATATAACTGCATTGATAGGTGAGTTACCTGCAGTTACTGGTAAAGTTTTCAACTTGTACGTAATTGACGGATATGCGCACAAGGAAATTGCAGAAATGTTAGAGATGTCCGAAGGCACTTCTAAATGGCATTTATCAACAGCCAGAAAAATGTTGAGGGATAAATTAGATGAATTAGAAAATAACAATCAACGGATGGTGATATGAGTTGGACGGATGAAGAAATAGATAAATTGGCACGTGAAGGTGCTGCAAATTCTTCGGTTGAATATAAGAATGAATATTGGACGGAATTTGAAGCAATGCTTCCTGCAAGTGGGAAACGAGATATTCTGTGGTTCTTTACAGCGTTTTTATTTGTGGGATTATTAGGAACGTCATTTGTGTTGAATGGACTTAGAAATGATACAGTACATCAAACGGCTCAAACTGCAGAAAAGAAAATAGAATCAATTCAGAAAATTGAAAAAGAAAACAAGCATATTAACATATCGGATGCAACCACTTCCAAGGATAAAACCAGTGATGAGTCGGAGCAATTAAAGGCGCCTTCTAGCGAAGGATCTAAGAGTGCGGAGTCAATGACTGAGAACGGTGCAGGTTTGCGAAAGACAGTTCAAACTCAAAGAACGACTAATTCTAATAATAAAACTGAAAAGCAGCCATTGAAAACTATACCTAGCACTGGTTTAAACGCGTCAATTGGAAGTCCTTATTCGCAAACATCCACTGCTGTAAAACCAGAAGAAGATGCTCTTGCTGATACGAAATTAAATTCAAATCAAATTTCAGTTTCTCAATTGCCATTTCGTGGTCTAAATGAATTTGGGTTAAGCGCTTCATTGATTCCAGCTATGGATTTCAGTAAACAAAAGCTACCTGCAAGAGCGTCGTTTTATGTGAATGGTTTTGGTGGTTTATCTCAATCATTAATCACTCCATCTAAGGATATTTCTACTTCGTTTGGTTTAGGATTTGGTGCACAGATTCAGAAAGGAAAGTTCACTTTTACGACAGGTGTCAATGGTGTATGGTCAAATCACAAAGATTTGAATCTTTCACGTTCGACTAAAGTGTATAGTTTTGGTTCTAATGAATACAATTACCAATTTAGGTACAAACAGATTTACTTAATTGAGGCAGAATTAACTGCTGGATATAAAATGGGGAAACATTTAATTAACGTTGGGGTGCGTCCTTCGTTTGTTATTGGCACAAAAGTGGCAGTTGTGCAGTCTGTGAATGATGAAAAAACAATTGACGGAAATGAATACGGATATGTCGATGGGTTAAATCGTTTTGGAATTAAGCCTACGCTTGGTTATTCATTTGAAGTTACCCCTTCGCTTAAAATAGGCCTTAATTTAGGTGTTGAGTTAATGTCAAAAATTCAAGAAGGTTATTTAGTTGGAAGCAACAATCGCTTTCCGATTGATGGCCAATTATACTTGAGAAAATCAATAAGATTTAAGAAATAGATGAAAAATATTAATTACATATTAATTGCAATAAGCCTGCTGGTGATGGTAAGTTGTAAGAAGGATAAGATTGAAATTCCCGAGTCCAATGAACCCGTATTTAGAGTTTATGGAACATTCGATGGTGATTCTTTGACTCTGATAGCTGGTGATGACGGAGCGTACATGCATACAATGACGAAAGTAGAAAATGGAGTTAATATTTTTACCGGTATTATTTCAAATGAAACAATGAGTTTTGAGGTTGGCGTTTTTGATGGTAATTTAGATCTTCAAGATGATCCGACACCTTCTGCTAATATTGCTCCCATATACTCATCTGTATCTGTCGTTCCTATCGCAACACTATCAAAAAATGTATTTCAAAATGCGTCAGAGATCAATTATATTAAATGGTTTGTTGATGATGTGGATCGTGGGATAAACGATGTTCCGATATACGAAGTTGGAGTTTATGAAGTATGTGCGGAGGTAAATTTCCAAGATGGCTCACAAAAAACACTTTGCAATGAAATCATTTTAGGTTTTAACCACAACGCAACATTTGATATACAAACGACATTAATGGGTAATGGAATTGTAAAAGCGGTGATTGAAAATATGTCAAATCCAGTGACATCTGTTGAATGGTATTTGAATGATGTGCTTACACCCTCAACAGCAATCTTTGAGCAGTATGTAATTGATACGCCTCAAAAGCTAACAGCAAAGGTTTATTTTCAAAATGGTGCTGTTAAGACCAAATCGATGTTGATTAATGGGTATTATAGTCAAAAAAACATTGAAGATTTTTCGGCATTTGAAGTTCAAAGTGAAAGCTTTACACCAAGTGATTTTAACATCCGAGTAAATATCATAAAAAACGGGGAATCTTTTCGTTCGGACATGGCAAATAACGTATCATCTTCAGTACAAATTACAGAAATTGAATACTTCGGGCTAAACAGTGCTGGAAAGAATGTGTATAAGGTATCAGGAGTAATTGATTGCAAAGAGAGAAAAGTTGGTACAACTACGGATGCCAATTTGAATGTTAACTTCGTATTTGGAATTGAAATTCCTTAATTGATTTGGTTTGACTACACTATTAAATAGTACATTAGCGAAAATTATACAATAAATGAAAACTACACTACTAACATTCTTGGCGTTAATTCCAACAATTTTATTTTCTCAAATTACACTTACTTCAGCCGATTTTGCTTCGGAAAATGATACTGTCAGAATAAGTAAAGCCACTGATAATTCAATTGATTTTAGCACGACAGGTGCAAATTATACATGGGACTTTTCCTATTTAACTTTCGATAGTCAATTGAGAAGAGATTACGCACCAGCTACTGGATTACCAATTTTAATCAATTTTGTATTTGGGCCGATGGCTTCAAATAATTACAAAGCCACATATTTTTTACCTTCAACAGACTTGCCAATTGATCAGCTCGGTACGTTTTTGCCAATAACTATTTCCGACGTTGTTCAGTATTCTAAAAAGACGAATGATTCTATTACTTCAATTGGTCTTTCGTTGCAAATTAATGGAAATGGAATTCCTGTTAAATCGGATACAATTGAGACGCGTTATGCGTTTCCATTGAATTATGGAGACAACCATTATTCTAGAGGCTATACAAGATTGGATATGAATCCAATTTATGACGCGATTTGGATTCAATATCGTCAACGCTATACAGAAGTGGATGGTTGGGGAAGCGTATCTACACCTTATGGTACGTTTGATGCTTTACGTTTGAAACATACGATAACGGAAACAGATTCTTTAAGAATTAGCTTTAATGGAAATCCATTCTGGCTTCCGATTCCAGTTCCTGAAAGTCATATTTATGAATGGATTACCAACGGAGAAAAGGATGCTATTATGAGAATAGTGACAACGCTTGCTGGAGGAAATGAAACGGTAACTTCTATTGAATACAAGGACTTTAATTTAACTGCCAGTTTAAACGAACTTGAGTTAGCTTTTGAGATTTATCCGAATCCCGCAGGAGATTTTATTACTATTTCTAATGTTTCGAAGGACGATTCTTATTATATCGTTGACGCGCAAGGAAAGATTGTTCAAAATGGAAGTGTTAATGGTAAAATTGATATTACCTCTCTTTCAAATGGAACCTTTGATATAGTGGTTGAATCGAATCACCAAATTGGAAGTAAATCATTCATAAAACAAGATTAAAACGTACATTTGCATCAAAGGCAAATCAGTCTATCGCTTTTAAGTAATTAAAAGAGGAAAGTCTGGGCAGCGCAGAGCACCGTACTTCCTAACGGGAAGGTCCTTGTAAAGGAATTTGCAGGGAACAGAAAGTGCCACAGAAAGGAAAACTACCTTGATAGGTTTTCTTATCAAGGAAAAGGTGAAAAGGTGAGGTAAGAGCTCACCGTGTTCTGAGTGATCAGAATTGCAAGGTAAACCTTACGGGCTGAAAGACCATGTAAACCTAGGCTTGAGAACTGCTCGTTCGAACTAGGAGGGTAGGTTGATCGATCCTAACAGTGATGTTAGGGCTAGATAAATGATAGACAGCTGTATTTATGCAGTTACAGGACCCGGCTTATGATTTGCCTTTTGTTTTTTACTTAATTCAATTGCTTTTTTCAGAAGCTTTTCAGGGGTGTAGGAAAATGCCGTTTTACGTGTAAAGATATATGTTTTACGATCTTTTCCATCTAAATTATACGACAAGTGGGTGACATTAATATTGAGTATTGAAGCTGTTTTTACTCGCTTTATACTTCTTAATGAAGTTACACAAGACTTATTATTGGAATTGTTTAAGATTAGGGTATCTCCCTTGATGGATGTACTGGAAGTATTTTTTAATACGTTTATAAAAAGAAGAGCAAATAAAAGTAAAATTCCTATTGAAACCGATAGTGAAAAAAAGTCCACTCCGCTTATATATAGATAGGTAATATTAGTTAGCAAAACGAATAAAAACAACGCAAACGAAACACCACGAATTAATGAAAAATAGTTCTTAGAGGTAATGTCAACTCGTTTTCTTGAAAGGAGTAAACTCAATATGATCCGTTTTTGGTTCATAAAATAGCGTTTGGTTATGCACAAATGTGGTAAATTTGAACAAGACTACCAAAACATTAACACATAATCTTTGTTAGTGTTGATCCAATTTTTGTATTAATCGCTCAATTATCAAAAAATATTGAGACATTTTTTCTGAACTCATATAGTATTTTCTAAAGCCGATGTCGTTCGAATGAACAGCAATGGTATGCATTTTATGGTTCAAAAAACTATTGTTTTTCTGTTCGAGAAAATAGTGAATTAATGAAATTGACTCATCATAGTTTTCTGCATGATTGGCAATACAAAAGGTTCTTAAATTGTAAAAGGTTCCTGTTGATTTTGTATTAGGAAATATAATTTTTCTCTCGGATATCTGGTCGTTGCTTTGTGTATAATAAAATGAACTGTAATTAGTAAGTAGTGGCAAATTTCGACCGATAGAATCATTGTATAATGAGTCGCGTTTTGAATGGTCATAGAATTTTTTTACCCATATATTTGCATCCGCACGACTTTTTTTGGAAAGAATTGGTGCGAACATGGGGATTAACTCATTATCTGATAAGTCAGTTGTAAATTTATAACGAGTCAAATCGTTATACATGCGTATTCCATTCGGTAACGCCTTTGGAAGTGCAACAATAAATGGGTCGTAACCAAAACCAATGTAATCAAATTTTTCTGAGGAATAGGTTGCATCAGCCTCCATGAAATGCGTGCCTTTTTTTAATGGATGTAAAATGTCTTTTTTGTGAAAATCAAGTACATCTGTCATTGATTTTAGCATAATTACATCAATTCCCGTATTGTAGTTTTTATTGCGAAACTCACCAATTATTTTGCTCGGGGACATATGAAGAATCCTTATTTTTATGCTTTTTTTTCTGGAAAAGTTGTGAAAAATAGTTGTATCGGCGCTGTTTAAATAGTCAGAAGCAATTGTTAAATATCTTCGTTTCGCTGGCCGTGCCGTTTCAATTTTACATGAAAAAAGCACTGTTATTAGAAACGTCGCAAGAGTAAAAAAGATGTAAAACTTAAACTTCATGAAGTAAAGATATTTATTTGCGGGTAGAATAAATAGATTCGTTTAATTTTGTGAGAAATTTCAATAATATGGCAGCATTAAAAATCACTCAAAAGTTACAAACGATATTAACGGATCTTCAATCTACTGATGAGACGAAAGTTTCTAAGGCAATTAAGTCACTTGAGTCCAATGGAAACGCGCATGTTATAAAACCACTGGCAGATCTTCTCTCAAAAACAGAATCTGATAAAGTGAAAAGTGAGATATTGGAATTATTAAGTAGTTTAAAAGACACGACCATAGTTGTTGAAATGATTGATGTTATTTCTGACCCGGCTTATTTATCAATTCGTCAAGAATTACTTTCTACAATTTGGAATATGAAAGTCGATTTTAGCGACTATGTAGATGATTTTGTTGAAATTGCTACAAAAGGTGATTTTCTAGAAGCACTCGATTGCTTAACTATAATTGAAAATCTTGAAGGACCCTTTATGGAAGAGAACATCCTTGAATGCCAATTGCATTTAAAGAACTACCTCGAACAACCAGGTGCTAAAGAAGAAAAGAAAGCTGAAATTTTGAGTGAAATCGCAATAAAAATACGTGATTTCAACGAAGACTTAGAGGACTGATAACTTAAAGATTCCAGTCGAATCTGTCTTTAAGTACCTTGTGAATAAAATCTAATACCTGTTGGTTTTCAACTTTTTCTAACACTTCGCCTATAAAGGCAGATACCATAAGCTGACGTGCAGATTTTTCACTTAATCCTCGTGCTCTAAGATAAAAAACAGCCTCTTCATCTAATTGACCAGTCGTTGAACCATGCGAACATTTTACATCATCAGCATAGATTTCTAACTCTGGTTTAGAATTAATTGTTGCATTATCCGAAAGTAAAACATTTCCATTTGATTGAAATGCATTGATTTTTTGAGCGTCTTTTCGAACAAACACTTTTCCATTAAATACTCCAGTAGAGCTGTCGTCCATCACTCCTTTGTACAATTCAAATGATTCACAATTTGCCACCTTATGGTCAACGATTGTATGATTATCAACGTGCTGTTTGTTTTTCAATAGGTACGCGCCATTTAAATGACTTTCACAGTTTTCACCATTTACGTTGATGTGTAAGTTATTTCGAACTATTCCGCCGTTTAGGGTGAATGTATTGATTGTGAAATTTGAATTCTTGGCTTGTTGAACTTCTTCCGTGCTAATATGAAATGATTGCTCAGACTCATATTGAACTTTATCAATTGTCAAAAAAGCATTGTCTTCTATGTTAATCTCAGAAGTACAATTGCAGAAGTTTGCTTCTCCGTTTTCAGTAAAGAATCCTTGAACAATTGAAGATTTAGAAAATTTTTCAGCGTTAATGATTGTTTTGAAATTAGAAATAACGTGGTCTCCCTTCAATACATGAATAATTTGAATTGGTTTTTCGACTACCGTTTTTGAAGAAACAGAAATACGAACTCCACCATTTAAATGTGCAGTATTTGTAGCATTGAAAATTTCATCTTCTAATTTCAAAGTAGTTGCAGAAAAATTTTCAGAAAGTTCTGATAATAATTCAACGGTCACTCCACTAGGGATTTCGCGACTCGAAAATTCAGCAGAAAAATGACCATTTACAAATACAAAAGTACATGCTGAATCTATAATTTTGTATGGAGCAATAGACGAAATTGAATCTTCAGAGTTTTGAAATTCAACCTTTCCAATTTTAACTAAGCGCGTATATTTCCAGGCTTCCGTTCTCGTTGTCGGCAATGGAGAATTTTCTAAAGTCAAAAGAGCTTTTGCAATATCCGATGTGTTAACCGAAAGCACCGTTGGTGCAAGTGCTTTTGTGAAATTGACTTTGTTTTCTGCAATAACTGTCATGTCGTTCATTTCTTTGGTTATGGTAAAAAGATTATTGAGCTGCTGCCAACTCTGCCTTAATCCAATCGTATCCTTTCTCCTCTAACTCTAGTGCTAATTCTTTTCCGCCAGTTTTTACAATTTTCCCATCAAACAAAACATGAACAAAATCCGGAACGATATAATCTAATAATCTTTGATAGTGGGTAATCACAATCGTAGCATTATCCTTCGATTTTAATTTATTTACACCATTTGCAACAATTCGCAATGCATCAATATCTAAACCTGAATCCGTTTCATCTAAAATAGACAACTTTGGATTTAGCATCGCCATTTGGAAAATCTCATTTCGTTTTTTTTCACCACCTGAAAACCCTTCGTTGACACTTCTTGAAGCCAACTTAGCATCAAGCTCAACTAATGCTGATTTTTCACGAACCATTGCCATGAAATCTTTCGCAGAAATTGGCTCTTCACCTTTGTGCTCGCGAATTTCATTAATTGCTGTACGCAGGAAATTAACATTCGAAACACCTGGAATCTCAACAGGATATTGAAATGCTAAGAAAAGGCCTTCTCTAGCTCTTTCTTCAGTATCCATTTCTAATAGATCTTCTCCATCAAAATCGACGGAACCTGCAGTAACTTCAAAATCTTCACGTCCAGCCAATACAGAAGCTAAAGTGCTTTTACCAGCTCCGTTTGGTCCCATAATCGCGTGAACTTCTCCTGCGTTAACTATTAAGTTCAATCCTTTTAGGATTTCCTTCTCCTCAACACGCGCATGTAAATTTTCAATCTTAATCATAATGTTTTAATATCTAAACCGGACAAAGCCGCAATTATCATTCTTTAATTATCCTACTGAACCTTCTAAACTTATGGAAAGTAATTTTTGTGCTTCGACTGCGAACTCCATTGGCAATTGATTCAACACTTCTTTACAATAACCATTTACAATCAACCCAATGGCTTTTTCTTCTCCAATTCCACGTTGTTTGCAATAAAATATTTGGTCTTCACCAATTTTCGATGTTGTTGCCTCATGTTCAATTTTAGCTGAACTGTTTTTACATTCGATGTATGGAAAAGTATGAGCTCCGCACTCATCTGTCATCAACAAAGAATCGCATTGAGAGAAATTTCGAGCGTTTGCAGCGTTTTTATGAATTTGAACCAAACCACGGTAGGAATTGTGCGATTTACCAGCAGAAATTCCTTTTGATATAATTGTACTCTTTGTGTTTTTACCCAGATGAATCATTTTTGTTCCAGTATCGGCCTGCTGATAATTGTTAGTTACCGCAACTGAATAAAACTCACCAATAGAGTTGTCACCTTTTAAAATACACGAAGGATATTTCCAAGTAACAGCAGAACCAGTTTCGACTTGAGTCCAAGAAATTTTAGAGTTTGTCCCACAAATCCCTCTTTTCGTTACGAAGTTGAAAATTCCACCTTTACCATCTTTATCACCAGGATACCAGTTTTGAACTGTAGAATATTTAATCTCAGCTCCATCTTTTGCTATTAATTCAACCACTGCAGCATGCAATTGGTTTTCATCGCGCTGTGGAGCTGTACACCCTTCTAAATATGAAACATAAGATCCTTCGTCAGCAACAACAAGTGTTCTTTCAAATTGTCCTGTCCCACCTTCATTAATTCTAAAGTATGTTGAAAGCTCCATTGGACATCTAACTCCTTTTGGAATGTAGCAGAATGAACCATCCGTGAAAACCGCAGAATTTAAAGCTGCATAAAAGTTATCTGTTGTCGGAACAACAGTTCCCATATGAGCACGCACTAATTCTGGATGTTCTTGCACCGCTTCTGAAAATGAACAGAAAATAATACCTAATTCATTTAATTTCGCCTTGAAAGAAGTTGCTACGGATACAGAATCCATAACGAAATCTACCGCGACATTCGTTCCCGTCAGACGCTGTTGCTCATCCAAAGAAATCCCCAGTTTTTTCATGGTTTCTTTCATTTCTGGATCAACATCGTCCCAACTTTCATACTTTTTACTTTGCTTAGGTGCAGCGTAATAGGTAATATCTTGAAAATCTGGTTTTGTGTATTGCACATGCGCCCATTCAGGTTCAACCATCTTTTTCCAAACTGCAAAAGCTTCTAAACGATGGTTTAATAACCATTCAGGTTCTTCTTTTTTTGAAGAAATGAAACGAATAATATCTTCATTTAGTCCTTTTGGAGCTTTGTCAGACTCAAAGTTAGAGGTAAATCCAAATTTATATTCCTGACCTTCTAAGTCCTTTGCTAATTGATCTTCTGTATAATTTGACATACTCTATTATATCGAAAATGATTCACCACAACCGCACGTTCTGTCTGCATTTGGGTTTACAAAGACAAACCCTTTTCCATTCAGTCCGCCTGAAAAGTCAAGTGTAGTGCCTACCAAATACAAAAAGCTTTTTTTATCAACTACCACTTTAACACCATTGTCTTCAAATGTTTTATCACTTTCAGTCAATTCATTGTCAAATTTCAGCTGATACATTAAACCAGAACATCCTCCTCCTTCAACACCTACTCGTATGAATAGTCCGTCTTTCTCATCTTCCTCCATGAGCATTAATGCTTGCTTTTTTGCTGAGTCTGTGACTGTTATCATGTTGTTTCTATATTAGTTTAAAAAAGGCTTTATTTAGACTAAATCTAAATTACAGCAATTTACTTTGCAAAAATACCTAATTTGTGGTATTGATGCAAACAAAATTTAGGTTTATATAGAGGAAATTTTAGTGCGTGCATAAGCTCGCCTTCTTTTCCGTATCTATTTTCAAAGAAATTGATTCTTCAGCTTCTAAATGAAGCATATTTCAATAAATTTGTGGTTGAAAGTAGTTTGAATGAAAGTTTTTCAAGGTTTTGACCAAATAAAGGAGATTAAAAATCCAGTTTTAACAATTGGAACATTTGATGGAGTGCATTTGGGTCATCAGAAAATTATTGACCAACTTAATTTTGAAGCCGAAAAAATAGGTGGAGAGTCAGTGCTGTTCACTTTTTATCCGCATCCTAGGATGATATTATACCCAGAAAGCCATGGTTTGAAGTTGATTCAAACGCAAGCTGAGAAAATCGATAAGTTGCGAAGGATGGGATTACAGAATGTAGTTATTCATCCGTTTACAAAGGATTTTTCAAGATTGTCAGCGATTGAATTTGTGCGTGATTTTTTAGTTAATCAACTGGGTGTAAAAAAGCTAGTAATAGGGTATGATCACCAATTTGGCAAAAATAGAGAAGGTTCCATTGAGTTTTTATTGGAGGTATGCGAAACATACGGTTTTGAGGTTATTGAAATTGCAGCTCAAGAAATTGATGAGGTGAATGTTAGTTCGACGAAAATTAGAAATGCAATCAAAACGGGAGATGTAGAAACTGCAAACACCTTTCTTGGCGAACCCTTTTTGTTTAATGGAACTGTTGTTGAAGGAAGTGCTTTGGGTCGAGAATTGGGTTATCCAACTGCTAACATAGATGTAGAAAGTGGTATTAAATTAATCCCTGGTAATGGCGTATACGCGGTTATTGTTGAGGTTGATGGCGTTCTGCATGAAGGGATGATGAATATTGGAGTTCGCCCAACTATTGAAAATGAAACTACCGCTAAAATTGAAGTTCATTTGTTTGATTTTAATAGTAACTTGTATGGCAAATCACTTACGCTACAGTTGTTGTCTAGAAGTCGTGATGAAATTAAATTCAATTCATTAGATGAGTTGAAAAACCAATTAAAAAAGGATGAAGAAATTATTCGCGCTTTTTTTTCTAATCGCTCTTAAGCTGGCTGTATTTGGTCAAGACGAGATTCACCTTTATGATTGGCTCGATATACAAAGCGCTGACCCTGACACGATTTATGGAATATCTTTTGAAAAGTTAAAGCTAGAGCGTGTTCCGCCAGAATTGGTGCGATTTAAAAACGTAAAAACACTTGATTTTCAAAAGAATAAATTAACGGAAATTCCTGATTTTATTGCAGATTTCAAACATTTAGAACAACTGAACTTGGAAAAAAATCAGTTGGAATATTTTCCGATTCAGATCTGTCGAATGTTGAATCTTACCCATTTGTACCTATCCAGTAATTATTTCGAAGCAGTTCCAGAGTGTATTTGTGGCTTAACTTCAATGATTTACATGGATTTTTATGATACCCCCATTAGAACGCTACCTCAATCGTTAGAAAATTTAAAAAACCTAAAGGAAATTGATTTTAGTGGCATAAAGTTTAGTCCTAGCTTTCAGAAGTCATGGACCGCTCGTTTACCAAATGTGAAACTCATTTTTGACGCTCCATGTGATTGCATGGAATAGATATAATCTCCCAACCATAGTCCTTTTTCTTACGTTTTTTGTTTGTTGAATCAAATGAAACTTATATCTATCTGAAAATTTTGTACATTTGGACAACTTCACAATTGAGAAATAATCCTCAATTGACTTATGAAATGAAAAAATTGAATAATACAGGTACTTTAAAATTGACACGAAAATTCATAGCACTGTGTTGTATTAGTGTTTTGTCTACTGTTGGATTTGCACAGCAAATACCTCAGTACAGTCAATACATGAAGAATCCTTATTTGATTAATCCTGGTGCTGCAGGTCAACAAAATTACATTGATGTCACTGCTGGTGGTCGAATGCAATGGTTAGGTTTTTCAGATGCTCCTAAAACAATGTATGTTTTTGCTTCTTCAGTTTTAGGACCAAAACGATCAAAATACAATCCATCCGTAAAAGTTAATTACGGTGCTGTTAGAAATCCGCAAGCTATTTATAATGCTCAAAAAAAGCACGCCATGGGTGGTTCGTTGATTGTAGATCAATATGGAGCTTTTCAGTATATTAAGGCAACAGCTACTTATGCTTTTCACCTGCCAGTAACGGATAAAATGTATTTGTCTTTTGGAGCGAATGTTGGTTTTTCAAATCGCTCGTTTTTAAAAAGTCGTGCGCAGACATTGAGTTCAATGACAGGTGTAGGCTCTGATGTGACCTACGATACGTATGCTAGTCAAGGTGATTTGAACATGCTAGACATTGGGGTAGGACTTTATTTATACTCGAATAATTTGTATGTTGGAGTTACTGGTGATCAGTTAACAAAAGATTTTGTTCGATTTGGTAACGGCAGTAATATTGATCCACGAATGCATTTCAATATAGTGGCTGGTTATAAGTTTGAATTAAGTAAAACGATGACTTTAACTCCATCCGTATTAGCCAAATATGTAAAACCATCGCCGCTTTCAATTGAAGGTTCATTGCTATTCGAATGGAAACAACGCGTATGGTACGGACTTTCTTACCGTTACCAAGATGCTGTTGTGGGATTTGTAGGAATGAACATAACAAATCGTCTAAGATTTGGATATTCATTTGATTTCTCTACTTCTCGATTCAATAAACACAGTTTTGGCGGGCATGAATTGAACATCGGTTTGATGTTGTAAGATTTCTTTTTTTTATTCTAATAATTTTATTTTACCAAATACACTTGTAGTAATTAAACTATTAGTATAAAATTTCTGGTGTTCTTTCGGTTGATGATTCCAAGGAAGCAATCGTCCTTTATTAATAATAAACCGACCTTTCTGGCAAAATTAAGTCTACCTTGCTTAAAAAATAATGTCGATAGAGCACAGGGTTCAATTAGTAGAAAAGCTTTTTCATCAATTGGAGCAAGAAAGTGTTCGTTTTCAAAAAAAATCAGGTTTAAATTGTGCATCAGGTTGTGGGAAATGCTGTACCTATTCCGATATAGAAGCTTCACCATTGGAATTTTTACCTTGGGCCTTTCATCTTTTTTTAAATAGCAAGGCTGAAGAAACGCTTTTAATGCTAGAAAGGAAAAATAGTCCAACCTGCTTTATTTTCAAACCAATAACACTTTCTGATAAAGGTAATTGTAGTGACTACAAATACCGTGGACTTATATGTCGCTTGTTTGGGTACGGAGCAAATAAGGACAAGTATGGAAATTTGAGGTTAACCACCTGTCAAATAATTAAAGAAGGTCAAGCTGAAAACTACAAAACGGCGAATGAAGCAATAACGAAAGGATTGTATGTTCCGGTTTTTACTGATTACTATATGCAATTGAATCAAATAGACTTTCAACTTGGTAACATTATTCTTCCCGTTAATAAAGCACTTAAAATGGCATTGGAAGAAGTGTTAAAGTATTACGCCTATAGAGATTTCCCAGAATTATTGCGGAATTGTAGTTGATTTGATCTCAATTAAACTTAATCGACTTCACAGGCTTAATCCTTGTAATAACAATACTTGGAATAATTAACGATGCCAAACAAATACCAAGCGTTGCAACGTTTAAAATCACCCAATGAAAGAAGTTAAGTTCTATTGGAACTTGCGTTAAATAGTACACTTCCGCATTCAAGGTGAAAACACCTGTGTACTTTTGAATGAAACAGATGCCAAGTCCAATAATATTTCCCCACAACATACCGCGACTAATTAAAAATCCGGCTTGAATTAAGAAAATTTTTCGAATGCTCCAGTTTGTTGCTCCCATGGCTTTCATCATGCCAATAAAGTTGGAGCGAATCAGAATAAGTACCAATAATGCTGATCCCATATTGATGATCCCTATCAAAATCATCAAAGAAAGAATGATAATCACATTAATATCAAGGAAATCCAACCAAACAAAAATGTCCTTTTGATTTTCCATAATACTTGTTGTTTTTAGCAATTCTGCATACTTTGTTGGGATAAAGTCAATTTTCTTTTTGACACGATTAAAAACTTCGTCCAATTGATCCCAATCTTTAATCATTATTTCAAACCCACCGACATAATTGTTTGAACTCCCTTTTCCATTGGTAATCTCAAATATGATTGTTTTTTGAGATGCTTCAATTGAGAATTTAGTTCCCTCCTCATTTAAATAGTGTCGTTCGATTTCGTTCAATTCATTCATTTTAAAGTCACACGGACTGTATGCATTTCCAGAAATTGAAATTTTCAAATAAGCCGTATCAGGAATGCTCGTATCAATTTCATCGGAAGTTGGGTTACTCCAATAGTCAGCCGCAACTAATCGTACTAATGTATCTTTAACAGGACAAATAGTGAAACCAGTATATGTATCAAACCCATCACCCCAATCGTATTTAAAATTGCCATTTCCACCAGCCACGTTGCCACGAATGATCAATTGATTGTTTGTTAAAGTATCTGCGACTTCAATGGCAGCGCTGATTCCCCAGTCGTTGAGTTCTTGAACCAATTTAAGGTCACCAAGCACAAACTTTTTGTCAAACTCCTCGAGGCCAGTTTCGTAGATACCAGCAATTACAAATTCTCTTTTAACAGGTTGACTTTTAACGAAAAATGCACCAATCGTGTCGTGAAGCTTGTAATTTAAATCACGACAGATTTTTTTTGAAATAACAATGCGATTGTCTTTTTTGTCGTTTGAATAATTAGGTAGCTTACCTTCAATTAGGTGTGTTTTGAAAAATTGCCAATCATACCCCTCATCGACACCTTTTACAATTGCACCAAGAACATCTTGTTGAATTTCAGAAGTGTCTTTGCCATTTGCTAGCTTATATTTCCTTTCATTTTTATCGGACTGAAGTAAAACAGGTTTGTAGCCAACGGCTTGCACAGACTTTATAGACGAATCCTTTTTTAAGAACTGGACAAAATCTTGATCTTTTCGAATCGCTTGACTTTCAAAAATGCTATTCTCACCAGAGGCCATGATGAAAAGATGAGAACCAAAGCCGCTGATTTTTTGGCGCACTTCTTGTTGAAAACCAGATACAACGGCAATAGTGATTAAGTTAACGATAATTGCTAAGGCTATACTGATAATGGATATACGCACGATAGGTTTGGAAACTTTCTTACCTTGTGCTACACTTTTAAGCGTTTTTTTAGATATGAAGTATTCGAATGCCAATTTGCGATTTAGTTTTCGACTAAAGTACACAAAGGTTTTCTGCCTGAAAAGCATTTTTATTTTTTTGATTTCATCTTGTAGTTTTGGAAACACGGTTTCTGATACTAAAGTTGACGATTCAACGACTGCTGTTAACTTTAATGACATCCGAGTCGGAGCCAAAAATATGCCAAGAATAATGGAATTGTTACAGGATAAAAAAGTTGGTATTGTTGGAAATCAATCTTCTTTAGTTGGAGATGCCCATTTGGTGGACACCTTAATTAGTTCAAAAATTAATATTGTACGTGTGTTTTCTCCGGAACATGGTTTTAGAGGTGATGCTGATGCTGGTGAATTAGTTTCAAACGATAAAGATCCAAAGACAGGATTGACAATTGTTTCTCTTTATGGTAAAAATAAAAAACCGACGAATGAGCAATTGAAAGGCCTAGATGTTTTGGTTTTTGATATTCAAGATGTTGGTGTACGATTTTACACTTATATTTCAACACTGCATTATGTTATGCAGGCGTGCGCAGAAAATAACATTGAATTAATCATATTAGATAGGCCAAATCCAAATGGTCATTATGTGGATGGTCCAGTTTTAGATATGAAATTCACTTCTTTTGTGGGTATGCATCCTGTTCCAATTGTTCATGGAATGACAATAGCAGAATATGCCCAAATGATAAACGGTGAAGGTTGGTTAGGAGAGAATGTTACTTGTAAATTATCAGTTGTGCCATGTGAAGAATACTCGCATGACGTTCCCTATTCACTCCCTGTTCCTCCATCGCCAAATTTAAGATCTGATTTGTCAATCCAATTGTACCCAAGTTTATGTTTATTGGAAGCTACAACCGTAACAATAGGAAGAGGGACGGATTACCCTTTTGAAGTGTATGGACACCCTGATTTCCCGCCTACAGGATTTTCATTTACACCAAAATCTGGGTATGGTTCTAAAGATCCGAAACAAGAAGGGAAAAAGTGCAATGGATATCATTTGACAGACGAGAAATATCAACGAATGGACCAATTGGATTTTAGCTTTTTGGTCAATGCAAATAAACTTCTGCATGGAAAATTATTTATCGATAGGGATAAGTTTTTTAATTTATTTGCGGGTAATGACATTCTTATCGAGCAGTTAAGGTCAGGACTTAGCCAAACTGAAATTCGGTCTTCTTGGGAACCAAAATTAGGTGATTTTAAAGAGATAAGAGAAAAATATTTAATCTATAAATGAGTTGATTTCAACTGAATCTAGCACAAAAATCGTTGAATTCATTATCGAATAGTTAATTTAGCATAGAAATTAGAACAGAACAGAAAGTAAAATGGCAAAAGTTGGAATTATTATGGGGAGCATATCGGATTTACCGATTATGCAAGAGGCAGCAAACATATTGAAGGAATTCAATATTGCTTACGAAATGAATATTGTTTCTGCTCATAGAACACCAGATTTAATGGTTGATTATGCGCGCAATGCTCACAAAAGAGGAGTAAACGTAATTATCGCTGGAGCTGGAGGAGCAGCCCACCTTCCTGGAATGACGGCTTCATTAACTGCGCTTCCTGTAATTGGAGTTCCAATTAAATCTACTAATTCGATTGATGGTTGGGATAGCATTCTTTCTATACTACAAATGCCAAATGGGATTCCAGTAGCAACGGTTGCTTTGAATGGTGCTAAAAATGCTGGGATTTTAGCAGTAAAAATAATTGGAGCTAGCAATGACCAAGTTCAAGGTCAATTATTGGCATACATGGAGGACATGAAAGAAGCGGTTTTAAAAAGCGCCGAAGATTTAAACGATAACAACCGAAATATGGATGTTTAATGTTCAAATAAATTACAAGAAAAGGTTTCGCTTGAGTGAGGCCTTTTTTTATACAACAATGTCGAGCGTTAAGTGATCTTCTAAGTTGTCAATTCCCCAGTTTTCCAATTCATTTTCTGTCCATAAAGTAGGGAAGAAAATGCGTCGTTGATAGCGCGGATGCATGTATTTTTGCCATTCACTACCTCCGGTTGCTTCTGCGCTTGATTCACCACTGTTTAAATATTTCTTTGCAGCATTTAAGTGGTGCATAACCCATTTAACATTAACAGTATGGTCATAGTGACGCATTGCATTTACCAACTGAACATTTTTTTGATCTTCAGGGGGAAGTGATTTGAATTTAGTCCATAAATTGATGGTGTTGTATTCTTGCATAAAATTGAGAAACTCATCTTTATAGCGTTTGTCAAAATTCACCACAAGTTTGTTTCTGCCACCTGTTTTATGGTCTACCCCAGCAGCTTGCCAATACAAATGATCATAAGCATGCGTATAAGGTGTATTTCTATCAATTGTCTTTCTAAATCTAAAATCAATTAAATTGATTAATTCTGTAGAAGCAAATTCAATTTTGCGGTATTGAGCGCTTTGAAAACCACTTGCCGGAGTCAATGTATCTCTAAATTTCATGTATTGATCAACGTCCATTCCATCTCCCATTATGGTAAATGAATTGGATAACATATCAAAATACCGGCTTATACGATCCAAATGTTTGGAGAACTTGACGGTTGAAATGGGCTCAGTATGGGAAACTTGGTCAATTTCCCATAAAATCATTTTAAATAATATTTCGTTGATTTGATGGTACATTATAAAGACCATTTCATCTTTTAAAACGGTGCGTTGAGCTTGAAGACCCAATAGGGCATCTACTTGAATGTAATCCCAATAAGTAATAGGCTCAGAATGCAGCAGTCCAGATAAATGAACATCAGCATTTTGGCCCATCGCTTCGTATTTTTCATCGAGTGCTTTTAGTATCTCTTCACGTGTCATTGCCAGTTGTTAAAATGATTTTGATAAAATTAAGTAAAAAATGAAGTCTAATACATGATAAACATCATATTAAAGCCCTAATGATTCTTTTAATTCGGCATAAGAATTACGGCTAATGGGAATTTTAGCTTGATTTGTAAGTGTTGCGTGGTAGCTATTTTTTTCGAATGAATCGATTCGCGTTAAATAATTAACGTTGATAATATATGACCTATGAATTCTTAGAAAATCTTTCGCGTGGAGAGATTGTTCGTAATAGGTTAGTGTTTTTTTCTTCAAATAATATTTTTCTGCAGTATAAATTTTCACGTAATCATCATATGCTTCGATGTAAAGCACAGTCGAAGTTGGGATGATGTGAATTGTTCCACCATCCTTGACAACAATACGTAATTTCTCATCAGGCTGACTGTACGCGATTTCATCAATTGATTTATTGTTTTGCAGACTAGGTTCCGTTGATTTCCATTTGGTCAATGCTTGATCAAAACGCTCTTTTGTGAACGGTTTTAAAAGGTAATCGATTGCCGATGTTTCAAATGCTTTAATCGCATATTCATCAAACGCTGTCGTAAAAATTACAGATGGGTTTGCATCTATTAATTCTAACATTTCAAACCCGTTAATTTTTGGCATTTGAATATCTAGAAAAATCAAATCCGGTTGAAATTCATCGATTGCTTTCACACCTTCAAATCCATTATTGCATTCGGCAACAATTTCAATATCGCTGTGCTGCGATAAATATGACTTTACTATCGATCGTGCTAATGGTTCGTCGTCAATGATGATTATTTTCTTCATACTTGAGGCACTGTAAGTTGAATCTTGAATAAATTATCGGTTTTATTAATTATCAATAAGTTGTATTGATGGTACAATATCTGCATTTTTTTCTCAATAGAAAGCAAGCCGTAACCAGTTCCTTTGGTTGAAGCATTTGATAATGGATCAAACGGATTACTCATTGAAATAAGAAGTTGATTATTTTCTAATACAGCTTGAATTTTAATTTGAACTGCTTCAATATTTCCATAAAGGCCATATTTTACAGCATTTTCAATCAAAGGTTGCAGTATAAGATGAGGTAATTTGAGTGATAATAATTCTTTTGGAATAGAATAATTTACGTTTAATCGTTCACCAAAACGTACCTTTTCTATATCTGTGTATAGTTTTAAATGATTTATCTCTTCTTCCAAAGTCACAAGTTCATTCTGATTTTCTTGAATTGAGCCGCGCATGAATTCAGATAGTAAATGAATCATTTTTTGAGCTTCATTTGGATTACTTATCGTTAGAGCGTTTATTGAATTCAAACTATTGAATAAAAAATGAGGTTTGAATTGTTGTTGAAGACTATTTAATGGAATTTTTATTGATTCGCGCTCCTTTTCTAGCAGGCGATCGTTCGATTCATCAATTTCCATTTTCTGTTTTTGAGACCAATAATAAATCAGTAAAATGGAGAGTAAAAACAAGATAAAAATAGCCTTTGGAGTGAATGCATATCGAAGAATGTGAATTTGATTTTGATCACCGGTGAAAACAGACATTGAGATGACATGATTCATTACTAAAACGATAGCCGAGAAAAAAATAACGGCGCTAATGTTAGCTATATTCAGAGGGGAGTTCGCATGAAAAAATCGCTGAATTGTCGAAAGAAGTTGATTTGCTAAAAACAAAGGAAAAAGTAATGAAAGCATATCAAATCCTGCGTTTAAATTGGTCAAACCAATGCTATGCATGAAGAAGTAGTAAATAACACAAAAACCAGTAATTAAAATAATTACTGGACTTTGTTTCATTGTGATTATTGATTTAGCCATTTACTAGTAGCTTATTATTTTTACGCCTCCCATGAAACAGGTTCCTGTCAGGGTAAGAACTCTAATGTTTTCTTGTTCAATTTGATGAGAAGTAGAACGTTTATCCTCAACAGCGCCAAAAATACAGGTGATTTGTGATTCAACACGCCAGTTGGAAGGAATAATAAGTTTTAATTCACCGAATGAAGTTACCGAATTAATGTTAATTGGTTTGATCATGTCTGCTTTCGTGAGATTTAATTCAACCCCGCCAAACGCTGTTGTAAAATCACCACCCTTAAATGTTTTACTTACGATGTTCTTTTTCACTCCTCCAAAATAAGTTGAAGTCTGAATAAAATCATCTGACGATAAATCTTCTACTTCTTCAAACATTACATCATGATTGCTGAACTTTTTTTTTTGAAAAAGATTGGTTCCTTTCGAAATTGTTACTACACCGAATAGGATAATCAATATTGGAAAAATTAACCCGTCGTCTATTGTTCCAGGAAGAATGTCCTTTAACAGAAATACGCCACCAACGATGATTAACACATAGCCCCATATTTTTTGCCAGTAGTGTTTGTATAAAGTAACAACTCCTATTGCAATTAATGCAGTTTCCCATGAGATGACCCATCTAGGAATTGGGGCTCCCATTCTTTCAGCCATAAATACTGCACCAAATAAAATTAATAATGATCCGGCTAATACTTTTGATTTTTGATGACGAAGCGGCACTCGTTTATTTCTTCTTTCCATAATGTTTTGTTTTGTTGAATCAAATGTAAGTCGACTGTTTTGTGTTTAAAAGAACTATTCGGTGAAGTGTATCTATTTTTCGGTGAATGGTATCTCCCTGTGTATGCAAGTATATTGAATAGAGCAGTCACAAAAAAAATCCCGATAACTAAGTTATCGGGATTTAAGCATCAATAGTAGAAGTAAGGGATAATTATAACGTTCCCCTTAACGCTTGTTCACGTTCAATTGATTCAAACAATGCTTTGAAGTTACCCGCTCCAAATCCACGTGCACCCATTCTTTGAATGATTTCGAAGAAAAGTGTTGGTCGATCTTCTATTGGTTTAGTGAAAATTTGCAATAAATATCCTTCTTCATCCGCGTCAATCATAATTCCGAGTGCCATCAATTTCTCAATATCTTCTTTTAATTCGTGATTATGAGCTTCTAATCGAAGAGGAACCGCTTTATAATATTCTTCAGGAGGAGTAGAAAGGAATTCGACTCCTCTGCTTCTTAGATCGGCAACTGTTTTAATAATATCATTTGTTGCTACAGCAATGTGTTGAACACCTGGACCTTCATAAAAGTCTAGATACTCTTCAATTTGAGAGCGTTTTTTACCTTCCGCGGGCTCATTGATTGGGAATTTGATACGTCCATTTCCATTAGACATTACTTTTGACATTAAAGCAGAATACTCTGTGTGAATTTGTTTGTCATCGAACGAAAGGAAATTTACAAATCCCATTACATCCTCATACCACTTAACCCAAGTATTCATTTCATTCCAACCTACGTTACCAACCATGTGGTCAATAAATTTTAAGCCAGTTGGGGCTGGATTGTAGTCCGATTCCCATTTTTTATATCCAGGAAGAAATTCTCCTTTATAATTCTTACGTTCTACAAACATATGAATTGTTTCACCATATGTGTAAACTCCTGCACGTACCACTTCACCATGCTCATCCTTTTCTACAGTAGGTTCCATGTATGATTTTGCTCCACGTTTTGTCGTTTCTTCGTATGCGCTTCGTGCATCTTCAACCCATAAAGCAACAACTTTAACACCGTCTCCATGTTTTTTAACGTGATCTCCAATTGGCGATTCGCTTTTTAACGCAGTAGTTAGAACGATGCGAATTTTATCTTGTTTTAAGACGTATGACGCTCTGTCACGCATTCCTGTTTCCAATCCAGCATAGGCATGAGATTGAAAACCAAACGCAGTTTTGTAAAAGTGTGCTGCCTGTTTTGCATTTCCTACGTAGAATTCTACGTAATCTGTTCCTAAAAGTGGCAAGAAATCTTGCGCTCCTTCAAATATTTTTTCTAATCCGTATTCCACGTTTTGTGGAGTTATTTTTTCTGACATTTTAATTTTGATTTAAAGTGTTTTCAATTTTATTTAGTCGTGTAACCAAGATTGGTAGTAATCTGCAATCTCAAGTTCCATCGCTTGCTTCGTTAATTTTAAAGGCTTAAATGTATCAACCATTACAGCTAACTCTTCCGTAGATTTTTTGCCAATACTCCTTTCGTAAGCTCCAGGGTGGGGCCCGTGAACTAAGCCTGCTGGATGAAGGGTTAATTGTCCTTTTTCAATATTGTTTCTACTCATGAAATCCCCGTCAACGTAGTACAATAGTTCATCTGAATCAATGTTACTGTGATTGTAAGGTGCAGGAATTGCATCTGGATGGTAATCGTATAAACGTGGAACAAATGAACAAATTACAAATGCACTTGTTTCAAAAGTTTGGTGAATTGGGGGTGGTAAATGCACGCGTCCCGTAATTGGTTCAAAATCGTGTATTGAAAAGGCATAAGGAAAATTGTATCCATCCCATCCAACTACATCAAAAGGATGTGAAGCATATGTATAAGAATATAGAATGCCTTCTTTTTTCGTTTTCACTAGGAAGTCACCTTTTTCATGGTGCGTTTCTAATTCAGATGGAGCCCGAAAGTCTCTTTCACAGAATGGCGAGTGCTCAAGCAATTGTCCAAACCAGTTTCGGTATCTTTTTGGCGTATAAATCGGATGTTTTGATTCGACAATAAACAAGCGATTAGCTTCTGTGTCAAAATCAATTTGATAAATAATTCCCCGAGGTATTACTAGATAATCACCATACTTGAACGGTATATTTCCAAGTTGTGTTCGCAAAGTTCCTGTCCCTTCATGAATAAAAATGACTTCATCACTGTCTGCATTTTTATAGAAATAATCACGCAATGATTTTTTAGGAGCAGCTAAAACAATATGGCAGTCGCCGTTCACTAAAACTGGAACTCTACTTTCTAAAAAATCATTCTTAGGTGTAACTTTGAATCCATTCAAACTGCGCATTTGTAACTGTTTATCGATAGCGATTTCTGGATTCAAGTCAACTTGGCCAATGTATTCTTTTACAATGGTTGGTGGTTCAACATGATACATCAGAGTTGACATTCCGTCGAATCCTATGGTTCCAAATAATTGCTCGTGATATAGTTCCCCGTTGTCTTTTCTAAAAACTGTATGTCGCTTATGCGGAATAGATCCAAGTTTAGTATAAAATGGCATAATTTCTTTAAGTTTAAAAGAACGTTAGTAAAATTTTCCCAATTGTGTTCCCTTTAGTGTGAGCAAAAATCGGATACTCTGCACAAAAAAAAAATGACAGTTGTCATGAAATTAAAATAAGTCAATTAATATTTAGATAACTTTTAGGAAATTCACGAAATAATATTTCTATTTGTAGAACAACAGAATAAGATGAGAAAAACAATTGTGATTGGTGCCTGTGGGCAAATTGGAACAGAATTGGTGCTAGCATTGAGAACTCAAAAAGGCAATGACTTAGTCGTTGCAGCGGATTTACACGACGATTGTCCAAGTAAGCTTTTAGGAGGTCCTTATGCTAAAATGGATATTTTAAATCGAGAGGCTGTTCGCAGTTTTATCATAAACGAAGGAATTAAGGAGGTTTACTTACTTGCAGCTTTATTAAGTGCAACAGCAGAGAAAAACCCGGCATTCGCTTGGGAGTTGAATATGGAAGGTTTATTTACCATTCTAGATTTAGCAAAAGATGGCCATATCGAAAAGATATTTTGGCCAAGCTCAATTGCAGTTTTTGGTCCAACTACACCTAAGGTGAAAACGCCTCAATTAACAATTATGGAGCCCTCAACGGTTTATGGAATTTCCAAGCAAGCAGGAGAGCGTTGGTGCGAGTATTATTTTAACAATTATGGAGTGGATGTTCGAAGCATTCGCTATCCTGGTTTAATATCGTATACTAGTCTGCCAGGTGGAGGAACAACTGATTATGCAGTTGATATTTTTTATCAAGCAAAACTTGGAAATGAGTTCAATTGCTTCTTAAAAGAAGACACGGCATTGCCTATGATGTATATGGAGGATGCAATAAGGGCTACTTTAGAATTAATGGAGGCGCCAAAAGAAAATATAAAAACGAGATCGTCTTACAATTTATCTGGTTGCAGTTTTACTCCGAAGGAATTGGCAGAAGAGATAAAAATCAGAATTCCCGAATTTAAGATCAATTATTCACCTGATTTTCGTCAAAAAATTGCTGATAGTTGGCCGGGATCAATCGATGATTCATCTGCGAGACAAGATTGGGGGTGGAAAGAAAATTATAACACTAAGTCGCTGGTTAATATCATGTTGGAAAATGTTAATGTTAGTTTATTGGACTAGACTAGCTAGCAATGTTCAAATATTAACAGGTTCTAAATTAAAATTGGTCGATAAAAAAGCAAAGTTTGCCGAATTTATTTTGAATAACAGAATCTATTGTGTACTTTCGGTTAGAACTGTGAACACTCAAAACTTTTAAAACTAAAGGTAAGATGATATTAAAGAAAATATTATTTATCATGCTTCTTGGATTTGTTTCGCCATCGCTTTTGTTTGCGACGGATGATCAAGGTGGTGAGACCAATAAAGTTGACAGTCAAGGGCGTAAACAAGGTAAATGGATTTATCTTGGTAAAGATAGACCAGAATCAGGATTTCCAGTTGATGGAAAAATTGAGGAAGGGCCTTATCTTGATGATAGAAAAGAGGGAATTTGGATTAAATACCATAATGATGGTGTAACTCCAAAGTTAAAAGGTGAATACCATAACAATCGTCCTAGCGGGAAATACACAAAATTATATCCAGATGGTACAATTCGTGAAGTAGGAAGTTTCGAAAGAAACAAGTATTCTGATTCATTAAAGCGTTTTCATGAAAATGGTGTAATGGAGTATGAAGCTAATTTCAATGAGACTGGAAAAGAGCAAGGAGTTGTGAAATATTATTACCCAAATGGTCAGGAGGAATTTGTGTATGAATCGCAAAATGGAATTCCAACTGGTAAAGCTTCTCGCTACTATGAGAATGGGGATATTAAGGAAATCATTTATTATTCTGCGGACGGTTCTGTTGAAAGAAGCGAACAACGAGAAATGAAAAATCCAATTGTAAATGTTGTTGATCCTGGAGTGTCGAAAGAAGCTGCACCTAGAGTAACAAACCCAAGAACTAAGGGAGCACGTTTCCAAACAAACGGATACAATAAAGTTTATAACGATAATGATGAGATTTGGCAAGATGGTGACTTTAGAAATGGCCGCTTGTGGGATGGAAAGGTTTATGAATACGATTTAGATGGAATCTTACTTAAAGTGAAAGTATTTAAGAAAGGTGTTTACCATTCTGACGGACAATTATAAACAAACTAGAAAAGTAAAAAGCTCCATTTTGGAGCTTTTTTTTTGCGCTAATATGTTCTTATATTTGTTCAATAAACTAAAAGTGAATGCAAGACAAAAAAAAGATGTCTAAATTAATTATTCCTGATTTTACGCTAAGTCCTAAGGTGGATAAAGTTGGAGTAGAAGAGCGAGTTGCTCGATTTCAAGCACGAAGTATAAAGTCCGAGTCAAAAATGCAAGCCCTGAAAATGGCGCTTAACATGATTGATTTAACCACACTTGAAGGTAAAGACACACCAAATAAGGTACGCCAAATGTGTTATAAGGCAATGCATTTACATGATGTTCATCAAGGACTTCCTACTGTTGCCGCTGTCTGTGTATATCCGTCTATGGTTGGTGTTGCAAAAAAAGAAGTGATGAATTCTGATGTAAAAGTTGCATCTGTGTCTACGGCATTTCCTAGTGGACAAGCGCCATTAAATGTAAAGTTGATCGACACCAAATTTGCTGTTGACGAGGGGGCAGATGAAATTGACATGGTAATTTCTCGCGGGAAATTTTTATCTGGAGAATACAATTTTGTGTTTGATGAAATTGCAGCAATAAAAGAGGCCTGTGGAAAAGCACGTTTAAAGGTGATACTTGAAACTGGTGAGCTAGTTACTTTGGATAATGTAAGAAGAGCTAGCGATATTGCGATGTACGCTGGTGCTGACTTTATCAAAACATCTACTGGTAAAATTCAACCCGCGGCTACAATGCAAGTTACCTACGCTATGCTTGAGGCAATAAGAGATTTTAAAGATGCAACGGGTATTCAAATAGGAATGAAACCTGCTGGTGGAATTTCAAATTCGAAATTAGCATTACACAATCTGGTTATGGTGAAGGAGGTTTTAGGTGATGATTGGTTAACAAATGAATGGTTCCGTTTTGGAGCTAGTAGTTTGGCAAACGATGTGCTTATGCAAATCATGAAAGCTGAAACTGGAGTTTATCAATCATCAAATTATTTTTCAATCGATTAAAAGATGGCAAAAAAAAAGAATGAATATAGTTGGGATTATGCTCCATCTTTGGAAAGCACTTCTCATATTGAAATAAAAGACAAGTACGATTTGTTTATCGATGGGAAATTTGTAAAACCATCATCTGGAAATTATTTTAACACTGTAAACCCTGCTACTAATGAGGTTTTGTCTAGCATTGCTTACGCGAATGATAAAGATGTAGACAAGGCAGTTAGAGCAGCGCGAAAAGCTTACAATGAAGTTTGGTCTAAATTGTCAGGTAAAGAACGCGGAAAGTATATTTATCGAATTGCTCGATTAATGCAAGAACGCGCGCGTGAATTAGCCGTGATTGAGACATTAGATGCTGGAAAAACAATTCGTGAATCTAGAGATATTGATGTTCCATTGGCGTGTAATCATTTCTTTTATTACGCGGGCTGGGCGGATAAGTTGGAATATGCATTCCCAAATCGAAAGGTGGAAGCGCTAGGAGTTGCAGGACAAATAATTCCGTGGAACTTTCCGTTGTTAATGGCCGCATGGAAAATAGCTCCGGCACTAGCGGCTGGAAATACAGTCGTCCTTAAGCCTGCTGAAACTACTTCATTGACTGCGTTGAAATTAGCTGAAATCATTCGAGACTCAGGTTTACCAGATGGTGTAGTGAATATTGTAACTGGATACGGTGATACTGGAGCTGCGATTGTCAACCATCCTGATATCAATAAAATAGCTTTCACTGGTTCAACTGGTGTTGGAAAAATTATCCAAAAAGCGATTGCTGGAACAGGTAAAAAGGCTACACTCGAATTAGGCGGTAAATCTGCCAATATCATAATGGATGATGCACCAATAGATCAAGCGGTGGAAGGAATAATTAATGGTATTTTCTTTAATCAAGGTCATGTATGTTGCGCGGGTTCTCGCTTGTTTATTCAAGAAAATGTAGCCGATCTTGTGATAAAAAAATTGAAAAGAAGAATGAATAGCCTTATTATCGGTAATCCGTTAGATAAGAATACTGATATAGGTGCGATTAACTCTAAAGAGCAATTGGACACGATTAATAAATACATTAAAATTGGAATCAATGAAGGTGCAGAAATGTATCAACCTAATTGTGAAATTCCAAAGAAAGGATATTTCTGTCCACCGACTATTTTTACGGGAGTTGCACAGTCAAGTACCATTGCGCAAGAAGAAATCTTTGGTCCTGTTTTGACGGTTCAAACTTTTAGAACTGTAGATGAAGTAATTCAAAAGGCAAACAATTCTCCATTTGGATTGGCAGCGGGCGTTTGGTCTGATAAAGGTTCGCGCGTTTTTAACTTAACGAGTAAATTGAATGCTGGAGTAGTTTGGGCAAATACATATAACAAATTTGATCCAGCTTCACCGTTTGGAGGTTATAAGGAAAGTGGTTACGGTCGTGAAGGTGGTTTGCATGGAATGAGTGCGTACGTTAAATTGAAATAATTATGGAGCGTTTGGAGATTTTAAAAACATATAAAATATACATTGGAGGTAAGTTTCCTCGAACTGAATCAGGACGTTATTACGCACCTAAGAATGCGAAGGGAATGCAATTGGGTAACATATGTTTGTCTTCACGAAAAGATGTGAGGAATGCTGTAGTTGCGGCAAGAAAAGCATTTAGCGATTGGTCAGAGAGAGCAGACTTTAATCGAAGCCAGATTCTTTATCGAATAGCTGAAATGTTGGAAGGTAGAAAAGCACAATTTATTGAAGAATTAATTTTTCAAGGTGCTTCAGGAGAAAAGGCAAAAGCTGAAGTTGAACTGTCTATTGATCGTTTAGTTTATTATGCTGGATGGAGCGATAAATACAAGCAAATACAAAGTTCTGTTAATCCAGTTTCATCCTCTCATTTTAACTTTTCTGTTCAAGAACCAACGGGTGTTGTTGGAATTATTGCAGATGCAAAAACGTCATTAATTGGTTTAGTATCGTGTGTTGCACCTATAATCGCCGGCGGAAACACCTGTGTTATTTTAGCATCTGAAAAATTACCACTATGTGCAATTACATTTGCTGAGGTAGTTAATTCTTCAGATGTTCCTGGTGGAGTAATTAATATTTTAACGGGTCAAGGCAGTGAATTGATTACCCCATTAACTACACACATGGATGTTAATGCTATATTTTATGCTGGAAATGAAACTGAAATCATTAAAGAGTTGGAAGAAAGTGCTGCACTGAACTTAAAACGTGTTAACTCATACAACGATAATTGGAACGATGAAGAAGCGCAAAGCCTCTATTTCATTACAGACTTTCAAGAATTAAAAACGACTTGGCATCCAATTGAAAATGTTGGTGGTGCAAGCTCAAGCTATTAGAACATACTTTTGGATAACAAAAAGGAAAAAGCGCAACAATTAAGTTGCGCTTTTCCCTTCTTTTAAGGTATGATGTCTATTAGTTCAGTGTAAAGTTTATCGGCAATCTGCAACGTGTTCTTGCTTTCTTTCCTTTTGCTTCACCAGCTTCCCAATTCGGCATTTTACGAATTAATCTCTTTGCTTCTTTGTCAAGGTCTTGACTAACCCCTCTTTCGATTTCAATGTTTGAAAGAGAGCCGTCGGCTTCTACAACAAATGAAAGGTAAACTCTTCCTTGTTCGTTCATTTCAATTGAAGATTGAGGATAAATCACGTTTTCAGCAATCCAACGTTGCATTGCTGCAGCTCCACCTAGAAATGACGCTTCAACATCTGGGAAGTCAATAATCGGTTGTTCTACAGTAACATTGGTATTGTTTCCGTTGGTTAAGTCTGGAGGAGTAATCACGATAATGCGCGTGTCCGGAATGTCTTGTGAATTACTGTCTATGATGATATCTTCGTCTGGTAGCTGGGCCACTTCTGGTTCTACTATTACTGGCGGTTCAACCTCTGACTTAATAGTTTCTTCCATGTATTGTATTTCAGCAGAATTTTCTGCCGACTTGGTTCTTAAGTCTCTTTCAATTCCATTCGTAAATGAAAATGAAGCTAACACTACGCTTCCAATAAATAATAACCCAATAGCTGTAATTGGTCCTCTTGATTTCTCAATGTTTGCTTTGTTTGTTTTTTTTGCTTCCATGATGTGTAGTTTATTAAATTATCAGATTAGATAAACCAAATCATGTGCCAAAAAAAAAACGCCTACGAAAAGTAGGCGTTTAAAATATATATCGGTATTCGATTAATTCAATGTAAAGTTGATTGGTAAACGACAACGAGTCCTTGCTTTTTTACCTTTTGCCTCACCCGGAGACCATTTTGGCATCTGACGCAACAAACGTTTTGCTTCTTTATCTAAGTCATTACTAACTCCTCTTTCAACTGCAATATTTGAAATTGATCCATCTGCTTCAACAACAAATGAAAGGTAAACTCTACCTTGTTCGTTCATTTCAATTGCCGTTTGAGGGTAGTTTACGTGTTCTGCAATCCATTTTTGCATCGCCGCAGCTCCTCCAGGGAAAGATGCTTCAACATCCGGGAAATCAATAATTTCTTCTTCAACTTTAACCTCCTCTACCGGTCCAATTTTAACTGGTGGTGGAATCGGAATAGCTGCTACAGGCTCAACTTCTGTGTTTTCTTCCTCTTTAATTTCTTCAGAAACAGGAGGTGGAGCATCAACTTGCGGTGGTGGTGGTGGTGGTGTGTCATCTTGCTTCACATCCTGCACAAATTGCACGTCTGCGTCATTTTCAGCTACTTTACCTTTTCCTTCTCTTTCTGTTTCCACTGTGTAAGAAAAAGAGGCCAATACTAAACTACCAACAAAAAGGAGTCCCATTAAAATAATAGGTCCTCTTAATTTTTCAATACTTGCGTCGTTACTTTTCTTTAATTCCATTTTAGTTGAATTGTACTGTAAATATATAAAATTCTATCAACAAAAAATATACCATTCACTCAATAACATTGTGAATACAATATACGAAAGCTAATAATCCCTATACACGCCCCTAATATATCAAAAAATAAGTTCCAAAAACTAAAACACGTTGAAAGATGACAACCATATATAGCTAGTTCAGATACTAAAGCTAAAATAACCGCGGAGCTAAAAACGATTAAAAAAGCGTTTCGTTTTAAAAATTCGTATTTCAATTGTTTTTTGAGTGCTGCAATCCAAATGTGAACAAATCCCCACATCAATAATCCGTGAATTAACGAACGAGAAGGAATGATATCAAAATAATGAACTTGCGATTCTTGACTTGAGGTAAAAAACAATAATGCCATTACAAAAAGCCAAGCAACACCAAGAAAAACAATACGTAAATTCAAAACGATTAACCTACTAAATCAGTGTAAGCCGCTGCATCAAGCAATGCGTCTAACTCACTTGAATCAGAAATCTCAACTTTGATCATCCAGCCTTTGCCATAAGGGTCAGAGTTAACAAGCTCAGGATTTGCCTCCAATTCAGTATTGAATTCTTTGATTTCACCGGAAAGTGGCATAAATAAATCAGATACAGTTTTTACCGCTTCTACTGAGCCAAAAACTTCTTCATTATCAAGAGTTTCACCTTCTGTTTCAACTTCAACGTAAACAATATCACCTAATTCTCCTTGCGCGAAGTCAGTAATTCCGATTGTAGCTACGTTACCATCAACACTCACCCATTCGTGATCTTTAGTGTATTTTAGATTTGCTGGAATATTCATTTTATAATATTTTAGAAAGCAAAAGTAAAATTTTTCCTTTCCTAACAATGCGTAAATACAAATTTGTTCTGAACATTTTTTCGCTACTTTTTAACTAAATTTGCTCCCGATGATAAACCAAGAACAATTAAAGGTTATTCAAAAGCGAATTAGTGCGATTGAAGACTATTTGAAAATAAATGAGAAGCGATCTCAATTGTCTGAAGAAGAGCTGAAAACACAGGACCCTGAATTTTGGAATGATTCCAAGAAAGCAGAACTTCAGATGAAATCAATTCGATCGTTAAAGTATTGGATTGAAGCTTTTGATGAATTGAAATCTGAATTTGAAGATATTGAAATATTGTTTGAATTTGCCAAGGAAGGTGAAGGAGAAGAAGAGGAGGTCGATCGTCAATTTGAGGTTTTGAGCGAAAAAGTGGAGGAGCTTGAATTAAAGAACATGCTTTCTAGTGAGGAGGATAGTTTAAGTGCTGTTTTGCAGATTACCGCCGGTGCCGGTGGGACAGAAAGCTGTGATTGGGCTTCTATGTTGATGCGTATGTACACAATGTGGGCTCAAAAAAACGGGTATAAAGTTAAAGAGCTGAATTATCAATCTGGAGATGTTGCAGGTGTGAAAACTGTAACCATGGAGATAGAAGGTGAATTTGCCTTTGGTTATTTAAAAGGAGAAAATGGTGTACACCGATTAGTTCGAATTTCACCATTTGATTCAAACGCTAAACGGCATACTTCTTTTGTTTCGGTTTATGTTTATCCTTTAGTTGATGATACAATTGAGATACACGTTAATCCCGCAGATATTTCATGGGAAACATTTAGATCTGGGGGTGCTGGTGGACAAAATGTAAATAAAGTGGAAACGGCTGTTCGTTTGCGACATGCGCCAACTGGAATTATTATTGAGAATTCTGAAGGTCGTTCTCAGCTGGGAAATAAGGAAAAGGCGATGCAATTATTAAAGTCTCAATTGTATGAGTTAGAATACCGTGCAAGAATGGAGGCGAGAGAAGAAATTGAAGCGAATAAGAAGAAAATTGAATGGGGATCACAAATACGAAACTATGTGATGCATCCATATAAATTAATTAAGGATGTAAGAACCGGACATGAAACAGGAAATGTTGATGCGGTCATGGATGGCGATTTAAATAAATTTTTGAAAGCATTTTTAATGATGTACGGAGGATAGTAATGGGAAATAAAATTATAGTTTATCACAATTCAAGGTGTTCGAAAAGTCGCTGCGCATTGGCATATTTAGACGATAAAAAAGTCGAGTATGAAATTGTTGAGTATTTAAAGGATGTTCCAACTAAGGATGAGTTGACTAACATCATCAAAATGTTAGGGATTCTACCTGAAGGGTTAGTCCGAAAAGGGGAACCTGATTTCAAAGAAAATTTTAAGGGTAGGGAATTGACTAATAACGAATGGATTGAGGCAATGATTCAGTATCCAAAATTAATCGAACGTCCAATTGTAATAAAAAACAATAAAGCCGTTATAGCTAGACCAACGGAGCGTATTGATGAATTAGTCTGAGATTTTTACCGAAACTTGAGATTATTTGAAAGAAAGCAGTATATTTGCGCTCGCTTAAAAAAGGCAAAATGGTTATGAGTTTGGAAACTATATATTTAAAGTCTGATTCAGCCTTCTCTACACAATTATCGGAATGGGCATCTACTTTAGGTGTTAAAACTGAGCAATATGATTTCAAATCTGATGAAATCTCTGTAGATGGCCTTTTGGTAATAAATGCAAATCAAGATATCGATAAGGACACTGAAGAAGTGCACGCTTTTTTTGATTTAAAACATTTTCCCACTCAGAAGGTAGATGTTAATGGTACATTACAGGTTGCTGTTTCTAATTTTCAGAATTGGATGAGGAATTTCAAGTGTAAAAACATCTTGATTTTAGGCTCGGATGATTTAATTAACAATGAAAACCTTGATCGCTTTTTACAGCGTGCTAGTTCAATCAAATTATAATTTCCTTTATTTACAGTACTTCAGCTAGATCTTTAAACAAGTCTAATTGTATTTCATTTCGGTAAATATCTTCCAGTTCTTCTCTTTTTCGAATTAAGTAAGCTTCATTTTTATATACTAAAACTTCTGCTGGACGCAATCGTGCATTATATTGATTGCTCATTGAAAATCCATATGCTCCGGCATTCGCAATGGAAAGTATGTCACCTTCTTTTACTTCAGAGAGAAATCGATCAAATCCTAAAGTGTCACTTTCACATATATTTCCCACAATAGAATACAATTTTTGCTCTCCATCTGGATTTGAAATATTTTCAATTCTATGATAAGCATTGTACAGAACGGGTCTTAATAGGTGATTTTGTCCGCTGTTTACGCCAACAAATACAGTAGATGTCGTTTGTTTAACAACGTTTGTTTTAACTAGTAATTTTCCTGCTTCACTCACAATATACTTACCTGGCTCGAACCACAACTCTAGTTCTCGTCCATAATCTTGGCAAAAAATCATAAATGATTCTGCGATTTTCTTTCCAATTTTTTCCATATCGGTATGCATGTCGCCTTCTTTGTATGGAACTTTAAATCCGCTTCCAAAATCCATGAATTCCAAATTTGGAAAGAGTGAAGCGATATCGTAAAGTAAATCTGCGCCTCTTAGAAATACGTCGGCATCTAAAATGTCACTTCCAGTATGCATGTGTAATCCGATTACATTCATGTTGTAATTTTCCACAATGCGTTCGATGTGTCGGACTTGGTGAATTGAAATTCCAAATTTAGAATCGATGTGTCCAACAGAAATGTTCGCATTTCCTCCTGCCATAATATGTGGATTGATTCGGATGCAACAACCAACTGAATGTCCATAGACCTGTCCAAATTTCTCGAGCATTGTAAGATTATCTAAATTGATGAAGACGCCGAGTTCGACCGCCTGTTTAATTTCATCAAAGGCAACACAATTTGGTGTGTACATGATTTTTTCAGGTGCGAAACCAGCTCTCAATCCAAGGTGAATTTCTTCCAAGGAAACTGCGTCTAAGCCAGCCCCTTCGTTTTTTAATAACTTCAAAATATTGCTATTGTTCAATGCTTTTAGTGCATAATGCAGCTTCACATTTAATGGTTCAAATGAACGATGTAACTTTTGGTATTGCTCCTGAATTTTTTCAGCAGAATAAACATAAGTAGGAGTTCCAAAATTCTCAGAAATTTCTAATAGCAAGGTATTATTCATTGGATTAATCTTAAATTTAGATACAAAAGTAATAGATTTATCTATCAAATAACAAATTGTTATATATTTAACGGTTAATTCATTTGTAAACAATTTTCGCTTCGGTATTTTTAAGTTTGCATGAACTGGTAATTTTATTTGTACTGATTGCACTACTAATTATGCAATTTTCTTGGTATTTTTGCGTTTAATCGTCGAGAATGAAAAATGTTATTACCATATTATTCGTTGTCCTAACGCTTAACGTGTTTGGTCAATTCCATAACGGAAGGTCACGTTCTGAATTGGGCGCGATGGTTGGTGGTTCTTATTATATTGGTGATTTAAATCAATTTGGACACTTTAAAAACACACATTTGGCATTTGGTGTATTGTACCGATATAATGTTAATCCGCGATTAAGTGTTAGAGCAAATTTGACTTATGGTTTAGTTGGAGGCAGTGATGGTCGAGCTAAAACTGAATCTTTAAAACAACGAAATTTAAGTTTTTCATCTACTATTTTTGAGTTAGGTGCTGGAGTGGAGTTTAATTATTTCCCTTTTCAATTGGGGCATGATCGTTACAAAGGTACAGCTTATCTACTAGCGGAGATAGGAGTCTTTCAGATGAATCCTAAAACGAATTACAACGGACAAGAGGTTGAGTTGAGATCGTTGGGAACGGAAGGTCAAGGAACATCCGAAAATAGCAAAGGATACTACAGTTTAACCCAACTTTGTTTGCCTGTGGGTGTTGGTGTGAAGTTATCATTGGGTAAAGTGGTCGGATTAAATTTTGAATTTGGTATAAGAAAAACGTTCACTGATTACCTTGACGATGTAGGATCAGAAAGTTATGCCGACCCTGCTGTTTTAGCAGCTGAAAATGGGCCGTTATCTGCTGCACTTTCTAATCGCTCAGGAACTCCTTATGGAAATCGAGGTAACTCATCTACAAAGGATTGGTATGTGTTCTCAGGCATGATGATTACATTCCGTTTAGGAAAACCATCTGTTTGTTTCACCGGTAATTAATTACTTCCTTATTACAAGCAAAAAAACCATCCGTTTTCACGAATGGTTTTAATATCAATTTTATTGATTGACTAGTGATTGTGACCATCATGGCTTCCGTGATCGTGACCATCGTGTTCATCATGCTGCTCAACACTTCCTTCTTCTAAGTTCACCATTTCAATATCAAAGACTAAATCAGAGTATGGAGGAATTGCTCCTGGTCTACCTTGTGCTCCGTATGCTGCATAGTAAGGAATAATCAATTTAGCTTTACCGCCTTTTGCAATCATTCCAATTCCTTCTTCAAAACCAGGTACCATTCGCTGTACTTTGTATTGAAAGTCCATTGGTGTATTTCTATCATAAGAAGAATCGAACTTATCACCTGATTTTCTAAACGTTCCTTTATAGTGCACTGAACATTTAGAACCTTCAGCTGGTTTTGCCCCAGTTCCTTCATTTTCAATAATGTAAACTAATCCAGATGGACTTTGTTTCGCTTCAGGATAGATTTTTTGAATTTCAGCAAGCATAAAAGCGCTGTATTCTTCCTGAGACATTGAAGCAATTTTTGCCATTTCAGCTTTTGCTTCTCTGTCTGCTATTTTCAATTTATTATAAACTGCAGCAAACTGCTCGGTAGCATTCCATTTCTTTGCCACTTTACCTACACGTATGATTTTCACTGCAGTCATTACATCGTCTTGAGCAATCGCATTTACAAAATCTTGTCCTGAAATAACATGACCGAAAACGGTGTGTTTTCCATCTAGCCAAGGCGTTTCTTTGTGTGTGATGAAAAATTGACTTCCGTTAGTATTTGGTCCTGAGTTCGCCATTGATAAGATTCCAGGTCCAATATGCTTTAACGTTGGATCGATCTCGTCATAAAAACGATGTTTTGGCCCGCCTGAACCGTTTCCATCTGGATCTCCACCTTGGATCATAAAGTCAGCGATCACGCGGTGAAATTTAAGCCCGTTATAAAATGGTGTTGTGTATTTTATCGAATCTTCAACTGTGAATTTACCTTCCGCTAATCCAACAAAATTGGCAACAGTCATCGGTGTTTTTTCAAATTCCAACTGAATAAGAATCACCCCTTTTGAAGTTGTGAATTCAGCGTACATTCCTTTTTCTAACTTTTGCTTTTTTCCTTTTGGAGCTTTCTCACCTGCTTGAGCAGAGGTAATAAGTGTTAAAGCAAATAGTGTAAACAATAATCTTTTCATAGTTGTTTTAAATTTATTTATTCAAAAATATAGAAATAATCTAACATGGATAAGCAAACTCCTTGCCGTATGTTAAATTACCTTAAGTTAATTGCGTTTATCGCTTCCCCAAAACATTTTGTTTCGGATGGTATCCAAGAAGTTATTGTCTTCAAATTTCACGACGTTTATCATAAAATCTGCTTTGTGTACAGTAACCGTTTCATCCTGGCGTATGTTTTTTGAATTTCCGTCAATACTGATAAGGTGATTGCGACTTCTACCTTCAATATCCAGTTTAATTGGCATGTGATCAGGAACAACCATAGGACGAACATTCAAATTGTGCGGCGCAATAGGTGTTAAAATGTGAACTTGACAACCTGGAGTAACAATCGGTCCACCGCAGCTTAAGCTATAAGCTGTTGAACCAGAAGGTGTTGCTACAATTAAGCCGTCTGCCCAATAGGAATTCAAATATTTGTTCTCCAAATAAGTATTCACCGTAATCATTGAAGAGGTGTCTTTTTTCTGAAGTGTCAATTCATTTAAAGCGATGTTCTCATCTCCAAAAATATTGCGTTCCGTTTCAACACGAATCATAGATCTTTTTTGATGCACAAATTCTTTTCGATTCACCAAATCCATTGCCGTTTGGATGTCGTCTTTTGAAATATTTGCAAGGAAACCAAGGCGACCAGTGTTAATACCTAAAACTGGTACATTGGAATCACGGATAAATTTTACATTTTGAATAAACGTTCCATCTCCACCAATACTCAAACTCAAATCAATGCCTGATTTAAAATCTTTGTACGTTTCAAATTGATCCGTCTCTGGAGAAATTCCAACTTTTTTTACCAATAAATCTTTTAAATCTTTGTGCAAAACCGGATTCCAGCCAAAATCTTTAAGAATGCCTAAGATTTCACTGTAATATTCAGCGTTTTGCTTGGTTACTTTTCTTCCAAAAACGGCGATATTCATAGTTTACAGGTTCAAATAATTCATAAGTGCATCAAATCGAAATTGTAAATCGTCTTCGTAGTTTCCTTTTTGAAAAGTTGCTTTTATGATGTAATCGTATCGTTCGAATGTGCGAATAATACGATCCAATTCTATTTTATTGATTTTTAATGTCACCTCAATGTTTGATGAATCGGAAGAAGACATAATGAATGAACTCAAGATTTTGGCATCATTGCTTTCTACGATTTGAGCAATTTGAGCCAAAGAATAATCGGTCATCGCCATTTCTAAAACAATAATTCCACCATGCTCCTTGATGCTTCCTGTATTAGCAATCAATGTCATTAAATGCTGCGTAGATGTACAACCCAAGTATTTTTCTGTAGCATCCAGAACAGGAATAACGCTCAATTTCAATTCTGAAATACGAGATAATACTTGATAAATATGGTCGGTGTCCAAAACATAAGGGCGAGCCAAATGCTGAAATAATTCATGCAAAGTCTTTTCCAAATCCATTTTATCGAGAATGTCCGTTTCCGAAACAACCCCTACAAAAACGCCATTTTTTAAAACTGGTAAATGTGATACTTTAAATTCCTCCATCCAATTAAGTGCTCTTTCCCCTGTATCTTCATGGGTAAGTGATGGAATTTCGTCTGATATTAAATCTATTGCTCTCATTGTGTCTACGAAAGTAGTATAATCCTTACTAAGTTCTTACTTTTGTTGTGTCGAAAAATACGGAAATTATGGTGAAATTGAGTGTAAATGTGAACAAAATAGCGACGTTACGAAACGCTAGAGGAGAGGATACTCCAAATGTGGTGCAAGTTGCGTTAGATTGTGAGCGATTTGGTGCAGACGGAATTACTGTTCATCCTCGTCCAGACGAGCGTCACATTACAACTCAAGATGTGTACGATTTGTCTAAAGTAGTCACTACAGAATTCAATATTGAAGGGTATCCAGACGAGCGATTTATGAAATTGATTTCGGACGTACTTCCTGCTCAAGCGACTTTGGTTCCAGATCCACCTGGAGTGTTGACATCAAATGCGGGTTGGGATACGAAAGCAAATTTGGGATTGCTAACAGAATTGAATCAAGAGTTAAGATTGAAAAATGTGCGCTCGTCGATTTTTATTGATACGAATTTAGAGAACATTGAATACGCTGCAAAATCAGGTGTAGATCGCATTGAATTTTATACTGGACCTTTTGCACACGATTATAAAACAAACCCTGAAAAAGCTATTCGCGAATATGTTGAAGCAGCAAAATTGGCAAATGAATTAGGTTTAGGTATTAATGCGGGACATGATTTAAGCCTCGATAATTTGAAATTCTTTTCTGAAAAGATGGAAGGACTATTAGAGGTTTCTATTGGTCACGCCCTGATCTCCGATGCACTTTATTTTGGATTGGAAAATACGATTCAAATGTACAAGCGATTATTGAAAGGGAATTAACGCCCCATTTTCTTAGAAATAATCTGTTTGATTTGTTCAAGTGTCACTTGCTGCGCCATCAAGTCCATTAATTCATCTTCGGCTTCATTTTGAATTGCCGTAGCCATTTTGGTTCGGATGATATGGATGTGCTTTTCAACTTTTGATATTTTAAACGAGTAGATAGAACCCATCACCGCTGCGAAAAGTTTGTCTTCTTCCGTTTTGGTGTGAATTTTATGTTTTATTATCCAATTGTCACTTAATTCGTGTTGATTCATTTCAATTTCAGTTGCAAAACGAACAATTTCTTGGTCTTCTAATCGTCTGAAATAACTTGCTTTTAAGAATACCGATTCAGCCAAAGATTCAGCAATCAACTTGTGCATTCGGGCGTAAACCGGATATTCGAATACCAGTTCATCTATAGCTAATTCGTGCATAATCAACTCCGCAACACTCGTTTCAACAGTAACATTTTTACCATTTTCATCCAGCTGATTAATGGAAATTGCTAAAGGACCGTATGAAACTAAAATTCGCATCAAATCCGTTTCGTTATAGTCTTCTTTTGCTACCGGCGCAACAACTGGCCCCTTCGTTTCAAAAGGACTTGGCTCATGAGCGTAAGGATCTTCGCTTGGTGAAGGCTGAGTTAGTGAAGTAGGCCTTCTTAGCGCTTCTTGGTGACTTTTCGTCGAAGCATCATTTCTATCCTTGATCACCTCATTCCAAATTACTTCTTCTTTTATGTTAAAGCGCTTTGCGACTTCTGGTACAAATACATTTCGTGTAATTTGATCTGGAATCAACGAAACACTGTACGAAATATCTTTAATTAATTGTGCACGTTTAATTGGGTCATCTCCTTCGGTTTGAAGCAATAAATCTGCTTTAAACGAAATAAAATCTTGTTGATGCTCCCTGATGTAATCTTCTAATTCACTTGTAGTCGATTTCTTAGCAAATGAATCGGGATCCTCTCCATCTGGAAATAGAACCACTTTGACATTCAATCCTTCTTCAAGAATTAAATCAATTCCTCTAAAAGAGGCTTTTATTCCAGCGGCATCACCGTCGTAAAGAATTGTGATGTTTTTTGTATAGCGCTTAACAAGTCGTATTTGTTCTCTCGTCAACGATGTACCTGAAGAAGAAACCACGTTTTGAATTCCCGCTTGAAACATGCTAATCACATCTGTATATCCCTCGCAGAGAAAACAATTGTCGTATTTAATAATATCACCTTTTGAGAAATGAAGTCCGTATAAGATTTCACTTTTGTTGTAGATGATACTCTCAGGTGAATTGAAATATTTTGCAATGTTTTTTTCGGATGAAAGAGTTCTACCTCCAAATCCTAATACACGTCCTGAAACACTATGAATAGGGAACATTACTCGACCTCTGAAAAAATCAAAATGACGATCATCTTTCGATTTCGTCAATCCAACTTTTTCTAAATATTCGAGTTTAAATCCTTTTTCTTGAGCTGCTTTTGTGAAGTCGTCGCTAACATTGAGACAGTAGCCCAATTGAAATTTTTCAATGATATCTTGTCTAAATCCACGTTCTAGAAAGTACGAAAGTCCAATTTTCTTTCCTTCATTAGAATCTACAAGATTGCTAGCGAAGTGATTTTTAGCAAACTCGTTTATGATGTGTAAACTTTCACGTTCCGAAATGGCTTCTAATTCTTCTGCCGTTTGAGGTCTATCTTCTGGAATAGCAACACCATATTTATCGGCTAGCCAACGTAAAGCTTCTGGGTAGGAATAGTGCTCCTTCTCCATTAAGAAAGTCACAACACTTCCTCCTCGGCCTGTAGAAAAGCATTTGAATATTTGTTTGGCAGGAGAAACTACAAACGAAGCTGTTTTTTCATCTGTAAAGGGACTGAGACCTTTTAGGTTGGATCCAGCTCGTTTTAATTGCACAAATTCCCCGATAACTTCTTCTATTCGAGAAGCCTGCATGATGTCATCAACAATATGCGGTGGGATTATTGCCATTATTAAATTTTGTCGTAATCTTTTGTACTCGCAAGTTTACCTGCAGTATCGTAGGTTTTCCAGATGCCAGAAGGTTTGTCGTTTGTGTATTCTCCTGTATAGTGAATTGCACCAGAAGGATATTTTACAATAGAATGTCCTTGACGTACACCGTGCTCGTAATTGGTCATTGATAATTCAACTCCAGTTTCAGAATAAAACAGCCAGATACCATCACGATATCCATCTTTATCTTGTCTTCCTTGGAATTTTATGGCCTTTTTTCCAGGGTAATACTCAGTGAATAACCCATCTTTCAATTCAACTAAATTTTCTTCTTCGATAACAGTTTCTGTATCATCTTTTTTTTCTGCCGGAACCTTTTCGTCTTCTTTACATGAGAAAAGTACTGTTGTCAGGATAATAAATAGAAGTATAGTTTTCATATAATTATTTGAATTATTTTTTTCTGTTCGTTGTATATTCAACCAAACCTAAGATGGCATTTTTAGCCTCTGAAGCAGGAATGTCCGTAAGTAACTCGAGTGCTTTTTCTTTGTATTCGAGCATTTTCGCATGTGTATATTCAATTCCACCGTGTTTAATTACTAAATCAACAGCTTCCTTCACTTTTTTAGGATTTTCATTATGATTTTTCACAATGTTAATCAAGGTTTTCTTCACGTCAGCAGGTGCAGTATTTAATACATAAATTAACGGTAAAGTCATTTTACGCTCACGTATATCAAGTCCTGTCGGTTTTCCTATGTCGTCGGGAGTGCCGTAATCAAAAATATCATCTTTAATTTGAAAGGCAATTCCGATCGTTTCTCCAAATAGGCGCATTTTCTCCGAAATATCCTGTCTATCTACACTTAGTGCTCCTCCTTCGCAGCATGTTGCAATTAAAGAGGCTGTTTTCTTTTTTATAACGTTAAAATAGACTTCTTCCGTAATGTCCATTTTTCGTGCTTTTTCGATTTGAAGCAGCTCTCCTTCAGACATTTCCTTCACTGTTCTAGCAACAATTTCGAGTAAGTCGGCATTGTTTTTCTCGATAGAGAGCGTAAGTACTTTTGAAAGCATATAGTCTCCAACTAATACGGCAATTTTATTTTTCCAAAGTGCATTTACGGAGAAGAAGCCGCGACGTTCATTGGCATCGTCTACCACGTCATCGTGGACAAGAGTCGCGGTATGTAATAATTCAACTAAAGTAGCTGCGTCGTATGTTTTATCATTGATGTTGCCCAGCATTTTAGCCGTTAAGAAAATAAACATGGGACGCATTTGTTTCCCTTTGCGTCGAATCACGTAGTGTGTGACTTTATCGAGCATAGGGACTTCGGATTTCATATTTTCTCTAAAACGAACTTCAAATTCGCTCATTTCAGAAGAAATAGGATCCATTATTTCTTTGACGGACATCATAACTACAAATATAAGAGTTCAAGTATCTAATTCTTCAAATAAATACTAACAAAACTTAAATGTTTACATGTTTAACGCAAACTAGTCGATTTATTAAAATCTTACGCAAAAAAAACGTTCATCACATAGATGAACGTTTTTTGAAATTCTATCGAATTGATTATTAATCACGTATTAACTCAAGGAAACCATGTCCTTCTACTTTTTGTCCAACAATTCCTGTTGCAACATAATTGTAGAAATAAGTTCCTTCTTCAGCATCTTTTCCGCTTGGTGTTTTACCATTCCAACCTACGAATGATCCCAGTTGTGTGAGGTCCTGATCGGAAGTATACATGATATTACCCCAACGGTTTGTAACTGTTAACTCTAGTCGAACGGTATTTTCAAGTTGCAGTTCAAACAAGTTATTGCTCAAATCACCATTTGGTGTAAATACGTTCGGTACAATTACGATTGGTTCTGGATACTGACAATTTCCATCGTCTAATATTGCAGCTGGGTCATAATTATTGGCTGCAGGATCAGTACAACCACAAGTAACCACAGAAATTGAAGCGTATGTTGTATCCGAACATGTTGGAGTTGAATACGCAATTAGCATCACCGTTGCATTAGATGTGTACGTTTGGTCTTGGCTATTTGTATTTGAAGTTGACGTACTTTGTCCGTTACCAAAATCCCAGTAATAATTATTAGCATTTTGACTTCCATTGGCCAAGTTTACCTGAAGTGGTGAACAACCTGAAGCTGGATTTGCCGTGATTTGCGCCATTGGAGGGTCAATTGGTTCAACAAATGCACTATCCGTTACAGTACACACGTCATCAGTTACGGTAAAGTAATACCATCCAGAGGGTATATCTTCTAAAACAGAGGCGTCAACATCATAAGGTCCAGGATTCGTGTTTGGCCCCGTCCAGTTGTAAAATGGTTGTCCTGATGTTGTAGTTAAACCAATGGCTACACCAGATACTGCTCCGTCTGGCTCACAAGCACTTGATGGAAACGTATACATAGTGTCTATTGCTAGGGTTTGATCTACTACGACGACAACGGAATCTTGCCGTATATAATTACATCCGTCGGTTATTTCGACATGATATAACAAAGTCTCCTGCTCAACTCCATTCGTTGGTAAAGTAATTGGATTACTATTACTTGGGATATCTGTCCAAGTTACTCCCCAAGGTCCAAATGTTCCGCCGAAGTTAGTTACTTGTGCTGAAGGACTTGTTGTTCGACAATATGAATATACCGTATCAGGTAAGGTGTAAGTCATAACATCAGGGTGAATGTTAATTGTTATTGGTTGTGATTGACATTGGAAATTACCCATTGTATCATAAACTAGAGCAATAAACGTACTGTCTCCAGTTGGAGTCAAGTAATATTGATTAATGTCCATTAAGCCATTTGACCAATTGACAATTGCATTGTTTCCACAAGGAGTACCAGTTGAATTGATAATAATGTTATCCAATCCCCAGTTATCATTCGTTGCGCTTGATGACGCAGTTTGAATCCATCTGAAAGATGTACTTGCAGATTGAGCCGCTACTGGAATCGGAACGGAATAACTAGCCCAAGAAGTATAGGCATTCGTGGTTCCAGCGGGAACATATGTTGTTTGACTAAAAGGAGCATTTACGCCCAGCCAAGTGCCTGAAGCTAACATAACTGCTTTTGATGGCCATGAGTTTCCATCTGGCGCATAATAAATAATTGGTGTCCAAGGTCCACCACTTACTGAGTATTGTAGTTCAACTCCTTCATCCCATACTTCCATTCCTTCGCAAGGAAATGGTTGACCTTGAATAGCATAATCCATATCGAACATGATACTTCCTCCGCACGTAACGTCAAACGCTGCAGTCGCAATTTGAGGTGTAACTCCAGCAGTTGAAGCCCAATAATAAGGTGTGCCATCTAAACTTGGTTCACAAGGAGAAGCATATGCTCCACCGCCAGTTGTAGTCCAACCTGGAGGTAAAGCTCCACCGTTGAAATTAAATTGTTGTCCGCTGTTCGTAATTAAATTCGCAACGGCAGTCATCTGCACCGAATCACCTAGGCAAATTGTGGTATCCATTGGAGTAACACTAATACTACAAAATACTTGTGCATTAGAATTAATTGCGAATGCAACGGTGAATAATATGAATATTAAATTTTTCATAATTAAATTATTTTATCGATAGAATATTGATTGCAACTGATTCAAATTTCCATGTACTAGTGACATTTGGATTGTGAATTGTAAGTGAAAGACCTGCGTTACTTATACTACAATCTTCTTCAATCTGAGTATTACCTTCCAATTCAATTGTAAAAACACGCTCTGGATTTTCATCACAACCATCACAACCTTGGTCGTATTGATGTATGTAATTATATGTGATTGATTTTTTATCCGATGTGTTGTTAACGATCTTAAGCATCGAGAAAATTACTGGTTTTCCATTTTTATTTAGATCACATGGTTGCTCTTTAATGAAAATTTCAACTCCGTTTTGCTGAGAAATCAACTGCCACTCAGAAGTTAGGTCTGCCTTGTTATATGTCTGGCCAAATGAATGCGCACTCACAAATAAGAGCGCCGTAATCAGACTACATAATTTTGAAAAATTTCTTCCCATAATAGCTTTTTAATATTAATACCGATTTTAATAAAAGACGCTCCAATCCAAATTTAGTTGCATTCTTTTATAGTTGAATACAACAAAGGTAGCGTTAAAACTTGTGAACAGGAAAAGATTAGGAGGTAAAACCAATTATTTTTGGTTAGTCTTTCAGTAATCTATCCGATTTTAAAATTGCTTTGTTTTTGTTCGCTAATTGTCCGCATGCTGCGTCAATGTCTTTTCCTCTACTGCGTCTAATATTCACTACAAGGCCTTTTCGTTCTAAATAGGCTGCGAAAGCGTCTACTTTATCTCTGTCAGCTTGCTGAAAATCAGCGTCATCTATAGGGTTGTACTCAATGATGTTAACTTTACATGGAACACACCTCGAGAATTTTACCAATTCTTCAGCATCTTCTAATTCGTCATTAAAATCTCTAAAAATGATATATTCAAATGTTACTCTTGTACCTGTTTTGGAGTGAAAATATGTCAACGCTTCTGCAAGAGTTTCTAAATTATTGGAATCGTTGATTTCCATTATTTCACTTCGCTTTTTGTCATTTGCAGCATGCAGAGAAAGAGCAAGATTGAATTTCACCTCATCATCTCCCAATTTTCGAATCATTTTTGCAATTCCTGCAGTGGAAACGGTAATGCGCTTCGGAGACATTCCTAGGCCTTCAGGAGAACAAATGAGTTCGGTTGATCGCAACATGTTATTATAATTTAGTAATGGCTCTCCCATTCCCATATATACGATGTTGCTTAACGGCGTATTGTATCTGTTTTCAGCTTGATTTTTTAGGTAAACCACTTGATCGACCATTTCTCCAGCTGTAAGATTTCGCATTAGTTTTAATTTACCTGTAGCACAGAACTTGCAGGCCAAACTACATCCAACTTGAGAAGAAATACAAGCAGTGGTTCTAGAAGATGTTGGAATTAAAACTCCTTCGATAATTTTACCTTCATCAATACTAAACGCACATTTGATGGTTTTATCGCTGCTGATTTGTTGATCTTTTAGAGTGATGTGGTCGATGTAAAAAGTTTCGTCCAATTTGTCACGTAAGGATTTCGACAAATTTGTCATGTCCTCAAAAGTTGAAGCGTCTTTTTGCCATAGCCATTCAAATATTTGTTTTCCACGAAATGATTTTTCTCCAATTGCTTCTAGATTGGATTTAAGTTCTTCGATAGAAAGAGTACGAATATTTGTTTTTGCGCTCATTGAATTGCAAAGGTAGGGAAACTGTTGAATAAGTTCCTATATAAAACTTAGTTCTTTCGCACGCACAACGTGGATTTCACCTGTTAGGGTTCTTACTTTAACAAAGTCATTTTTCTTTTTTTCGATAACTTCTACGCGTGTACCTTCCAAAATAGTTGTTTTCGGAGAAGGTGAGTTATCGATAAAAGTTGGAATTGATTTAGAGGTGACAACGGCGAATGAGTCATCGGTCATGAAATCTTGTAGATTCGAGCAGACGAGCAGTGAAGCTACAAAACTTGAAATTAAAAATATGTTTATGAAAAGGAATGCGCTTTTCAAAGAGGATTTTTTTTGCTGCATGTACAAAATAAGTCCAATTGCGCAGGCTAAACTTAATGAAATACAGATTAATCCCCATGCGTTTAATGATAAACTAAATAAACTCGATTGAAAAGAATTAAGTCTTGGTGTCCATTCAATTTCAGGATGCAATTCACCAAAACAGTATTCTATTTTAGTCTCAGCTTCACTGTCGTTAGGTATAAATTTAAGGACTTTTTCAAAGTCCAAAATTGCTTCACCATAGGCCTTTTTTCCGATATTAGATAAACCAAGATTATACCAGGCCGAAACATTTTTCTCATCAGAAGCAATTACCTTTTCAAATTCAGTTGCGGCTAAACTATAATCTTTGTTATTGTATGCTGCAATTCCATTGGTAAAATGTTTCTGCGCATTCGCATGAAACAAAACCACTACTAAAAAAAGTGGAAAAAGTAGATATTTCAATTTCCAATTCATCCTTTTAGCTGTTGAATGATACTGTTTAATTGTTTTAAATATTCTTCCTTATTGGCTGAGGTTGAACCAAAACCATAACGAAATTGTTCACAGTCACTAAAAAGACTAGTTACTTGAGCTTTTAGGTCAGAAGAGTAATTTTCATCAATATGAAGAAAGATTTCTCGTTTGTTTATGAGGCGATCTTCCGCTAATTTCATATCAATTTCAAACGCTTTTTTCAAGGCCAGTTCAATAGAAGTATAAAACTGCACATCTTCATCTGAATGAAGTAACTGTTTTAATTGAACCAACTGCTCATTAAGGACATTATCCTTTTTCTTTATTTGCTGTTTAACTTCAATTGTTGAAGCATTTTTTTCTTTACGTTTGGCAAAGAAAATGAATAAAAATGCAAATAAGAATGGTGAAGTAATTGCTGTCCAAAACATCCCAGTACCGTAGATTGAGTTTTGTTCTTCAATTATCTGTGAAGGACGCAGATCAGTTAAAACATCTGTTTCTGAGTTATTAATCGTGTTTTGTGAATTCTCGCTATTAACAATGTAGTTCTTGTCTTCAATAACTTTCAATTCAGTTTCACTCGTTTTTGCTGTGACATATTTTTCTTGATTTAAATCGAAGTATGAAATACTTGTAGCTGGAATTTTAATTTCACCAGCCACATTAGCTTGGATATTGTATTCGAAAACCATTTTTCCCTCAGCCCCGTGCGAGCAGTAAGAGAAATTTTCGGATATAATTGGATCCCCATAAACGATAAATCCTTTTGGTAATTTTGGAGCAGGCTCCAGTATATTTTGAATGTTTCCTACACCTGAAACTGTAATGATTAATTTAAATACGTCACCTTGCTTTACTTCGGTTGCATCTATTGTTCTAGATACACTAAAGTCTCCAACACCACCAATAAAATCCTTAGGTGGGTTTGCAGGAAGAGGTTGAATATTAATTGTTTTATGGTTTGATGTGAACGTAAATGACTTGTGTCCCTTGTACAGATTCATCGTATAAGGCGTGATTCGAACCGTTCCCGTTCCTGTTGGGAAGATAATGTTCTTGTCGTATTCAAAGGCATACATTTGTTTTCCTTTGAATCGCTCTGGCTCAACGACTATACGGCTTGGGTTGCCCACAGCGTTTTTATCAACTGCTCCAGTCATTTCATAACCACGATACCCATCAAGGTGAGAAGGATTAAAATTGGCATAAACTTTTGCCGAAACTAAAATAGGTTCGCCTTCATAAATAGTCGCCTTGTTTGTTTGAATTACACCGAAGGCAGGATCTCTTAATTGATCAGCAGTTACAGTGCTTGAACTCATCTGTGTTTTATCGCCAATACTGATGGTTACCTTGTTAGAGGAATATGTTTTATTTCCTTTTTTGATAAACGCAGGGCCAATGGTGTATTTACCTGCTTTACCAAAAGCACCTGTCTGAGCAAGGTAATAGTAAGTAATGATATCACCAGTGTTGTGATCCATTTCTTGCTCCATTCCATTCATTACATCATATCCATGAACAAATGAACTTGGTAAATTATCCACTTCAACTTCTCCTTGTACATTTGAACGAACAGTGATAGTTATAATTTCACCCACATCAGCTGATTTCGGCTCGATACTTAATTGCACACTAGCCGATTGTCCCCAACAAAAAATGGAAATTAATAGAGTATATATAGAGAGAATTTGCTTCATTTCATTACCAATCTTTGCCAGATTTGGCTGTTTGATTTTTACCGTTTGTACCGTTTATTTTTCTCTTAGTTTCTGCTTCGTCTTTCATTAGCTTATCGAGCATGCGGTCTACTGTTTTATTTGGAAGTTGTCCTTTTCCATTTTCTTTTGAGTCACCGTCTCCTTCCTTAGGCTTACCTTGTTGATTGTTCTGTTTGGGAGGACTTTGTTGAGATTTATTCTGGTCGTTCTGTTTATTCTGATCTTGTTTGTCCTGATTCTGTTTGTTCTGGTCTTGCTTGTTTTGATCTTGATTATTTTTATTCTCTTGCTTCTTTTGTTCGTTTTTCAATTGCCGAATAGCTTCCGATAGGTTATAACGTGTGTTGTCATCATTTGGATTCAAGCGTAACGATTCTTTATAAGCATCAATTGCACCTTGATAGTTTTTACTCTTCATTCGAGAGTTCCCCAAATTGTGGTAATTATCAGCTTTATTTATAGTTGATTTCTTCGAATTTCCACTTTGTTGATAAATCTTCTCTGCTTTTTCAAACTCTCTTGCCTTGTAGGCCGATTGAGCCATCTCATCTGATAAGTCAATATTATCTGGAGCTTTCTTTTGCGCCGATTCATAATACTTCAGTGCTTTAGAATAATCAGCCTTTTTGTAAGCATCTCGAGCGATCGTCAACGAATCACGCCAATCTTGACCAAGGCTAGAAAAGCATAACATGATAAAAGCGATATGTAAGAGTTTATTCATCTTTCTACTAACGTCGTTTAAAAATTCCACGGTAGCCATTTGACCATAAAATAAAAGTCATCCAAAAGAAAAGTGACAGAAACAATGGAATCTGAAAACGTTCTTGTTTAATATCAAACTCTAAAGTATCTATTTTTGTTCGCTTCATCTGGTTAATTTGTGTTAACAATTCAGAAAGATTCGGAAATTCATCAGAACTGATAGATGATTTACCTCCACCTTTTTTGGCTATTGAACTTAAAAATGACGGATTTAACTTACTGACTACTGTTTTTCCAAGAGCATCTGACTTGTAGCCCAATTCAAGTCGATTTGGATTTTTCGGTATTAATCCACCTTGCGTCGTTCCAATGCCAAGAACGCTCACTTGAATTTTGGCGCCTTTAATTTTAGCTAATATTTCATCAGGATTACGTTCATGATTTTCGCCATCGGTGACAAGTATAATCCCTTTAGTTGTAATTTCTTTGGAGAACATGTCAGTTGAAACTTCTAATGCCTCAGCAATGTTTGTTCCTTGACTACTAATCATTCCCGATTCAATTTCTTGAATAAATAGTTTTGCGGCGGAATAATCTCGCGTCAAGGGCAACTGAACAAAAGCACTGTTCGCAAAAAGCGTTACACCAATTTTTTCTCCGTGTAAGTTATTGACTAATTGAACTAAAGCACGTTTTGCAATTTCTAAGCGAGAAACTTCGGGACTAATATCACGCGCATTCATTGAATTTGAAATGTCCAAGGCAATTACCAACTCCAAACTTTCACTCGTGCCAGCAACCTTCTTTTTTCCATAGATAGGTTGTGCCAATGCTAGAATTAGCAGTACAATCGCGTTACGAAATAAAAAATATTTTATAAAACTATTTGTAGATGAAACGGGTTGTAGCAATGACTTCAAAGCACTATTTCCGGCTCTATTTGAAAAACGATTGTGTTTCAATAATGAGTAAAGGTAAATTCCAACAATTGGTACGATAACCAATAATAATTTTAAAGCTTCTGGATGTTTAAACATCAAATGATCCGAATTGTTTCCAGAAAATGAGCTTGTAAAAACACGTAAAATCAGATAGTATGCACTCCAAAAAATGATTTCGAGGAGAAGTACACTTGTAATAATCCACTTTAAACGATATGTGTAATTTGATTTACCCATTTTGCTTAAATAAGATTGTTTTTGCTCCCCATGATAGAATAGCTAAAAGAAATGCCCAATTTAAAAATGCCTCAGGATTTGCAGGTGGATTTGATTTAAAATGTTGATCCTCCATTTTTCGTTTCTCCAGTTTTTCAATTTCTTGATAAATGGACTTTAAACTTTTTTCATCGGTTGCTCGGAAATATTGACCATTAGCAATTTCCGCAATTTTCATTAATGTGATTTCATCTATTTCAACTGGCATATTTTGATACTGAACACCAAAAGGGGTAATTACAGGTGATGCTGCTTCACCCGTGCTTCCAACTCCAATAGTATAGACACGAATGTTTTTTGCTCGCGCTAATTCAGCGGCCATAATTGGACTGAGCTCGCCGACATTGTTACTGCCATCTGTTAATAAAATAATGACTTTCGAAGCGATACTGTCATTTCGAAGTCGCGAAACAGCAGTTCCTAAACCAGTTCCAATTGCAGTTCCACCTTCAATTCGATCACCGTTAATAACGTCTATTTGTTTTTTTAGTATGGTATAGTCTAATGTCGCAGGACACGCTGTATATGCTTCTCCTGCATATACAACTAATCCAATTCGATCACCACGTCTTCCATCAATAAAGTCTTTAGCCACTTTTTTTGAAGCCTCTAGACGATTTGGTGTAAAGTCCATTGCTAACATCGATAGAGAAACGTCCATTGCTAAAATAATGTCAATTCCGTCTTTATAGTTTTTGTTTGAAGCATCGTATTGACTCCAATGAAATGGTTTTGCCAAAGCGAAAATAACTAAGGTAAGAATAGCAACGTTGGCTAAAATAAATCCTTGGCGTAAAAAGAATATCCAGCGCGAACCAATACCAATTTGATCTTTTGCGGTGCGAGAATATTTCACTTCCCCCTTTCTTGTTTTTTCGAGCAAATAAGTTAAAATGAACGCAATAGGCAGTAGGCACATCAGCCAAAGCCAATGCGGAGAAAAGAATTCATATTCCCAAAAGCGTATGTTCCAATTACTCAACATTGTCAAATTCTAATGGGCTGGTTTCGGCTACTATTTGGCGTGCTAATGTCGATACTCGAAGTATGGCAATGACATCCGGTTCTGACTTAGCAAATTTAACCATGTCGGCTTCAGATAAAATACGAGCAATTACTTCCACAGTTTCATCATTCAAGCCTTTTTGAGTGAGAAGTAATTTTGTTTCATATGTTGTTTTTTCCAGTAGTGAAATTTCAAAACGGCTCGTTAAATACATTCTCAAAATCATAGAGAGTTCAACGAAATGTTCTTTTAATTGGTTTTTCTCCCACAGCTTTGCCTTTTCCAATGCGTCAATTGCGAATAACGTTCGTTGACGCAAGGAAAGCGGTTTTTCTTCTTCTTCAGGTTCTTCTCTGTTTTTTCTTTTTAGCACGATAAAAACAATGATTCCAATAGCTATAAGCGCAAGCCACCACCAATTCGATTTTAAGAAATCTACAATAGAGAATGGTTTTGGAGGTATGTCCGCAAAGTTTTCTTTTATATCGTAAAGATCTACGCCATCAATTGGGTCAACAAGCATGCAAGCAATGGTTAAGTCTTGGAACTGATAAGCAGAATCGTTTATAATAATTGTTGGTCCAGGTAAAATGTACATTCCGCTATCCCAAGCAGTAACGACATATTGTCCAACCCAGTGTTTTCTTTTGCCATCAACAGCAAATGTGTCAATGAATTCATCCGTAATCTCAAAATCAACACCGTCCGTGGTAAGTGCTCCAGTTTTACTAAGCGCTCTTGCCTTTATTGTTTCTTTGTGAGGGACAAAGAGTAATGAATCTTTTTTTTCGGCTTTAACGCTGTATGTTATGGTAACAGGCTGGCCTATGTACAAAACAGATTCAGAAATAGTAGCATTCAATTCTTGCCCAAATCCAATAAATGAAATGAGTATACAACAAGTATATATCAGTTGTTTGATCATCTATTTTGGAAAAGTTTTACAAGCGGTTTTATAAAATCTTCTTCGGTGGAAATTGTTGCACAATCGATTCCAGATTTTTTGAATTCTTTATTCAGTTTTTCTTCAAAATCTTCAAAGTTTTTCTTGTGTAAATCTTGTGCTTTTTGACTGCTTGAGTTCACCCATGTGGTTTGACCAGTTTCAGCATTGAACAGTTGTACTATTCCCATCGATGGAAGATTTTTCTCCGCATCATCTACTAATCGCAAAGCAACCATATCATGTTTTCTCCTGGCCACTTTTAGTGCTTCCATGTAATTATTAGAATCCATGAAATCGCTTAAAACGAAGGCAATACTTCTTTTCTTTTGCGTGTTTCGAAAGAATTTCAATCCTTCACTGATATTCGTACCTGTGCTTGTTGGTTTAAACTCGATAAGCTCACGTAAAATAATCAAAGCATGTTTTTTCCCTTTTCCAGGAGCAATGTATTTCTCCATTTTATCAGAAACAAAAATCGCTCCGACTTTATCGTTATTACTAATTGCTGAAAAAGATAAAACGGCAGCTAATTCCAAGGCCAAATCTTTTTTTGTTTTTTCTGTTGTTCCAAAATCTTCAGATCCAGAAACATCAATAATTAACATTACTGTTAACTCTCGTTCTTCATCGAAAACTTTAACATATGGATCGTTAAATCGAGCGGTTACGTTCCAATCGATTGTTCGAACTTCATCTCCAAATTGATAATCTCGAACTTCACTAAACGTCATTCCACGGCCCTTAAAAGCAGAGTGATACTCACCAGAAAAGATATGTTTGGTGAGTCCCTTGGTTTTTATGTCCAAGCGTTGAATTTTTTTTATAAGTTCTTTTGTTTCCATTTAATCCTATGGAACTTCAACTTTATTAATCACTTTCGCGATGATATCCGCTGCCGATACATTTTCTGCTTCAGCTTCGTACGTCAATCCCATTCTGTGTCGCATTACATCTGGTGCAATAGCTCTAATATCTTCTGGAATCACGAATGCTCTCCCATTTAAAAATGCGAATGCTTTTGCCGCTTTTGCAAGGTTGATACTTGCTCTTGGAGAACATCCGACACTAATTAACGGCTCAAGAAAACCTAAACCATAATTTTGTGGTTCACGTGTAGCATAAACAATATCTACAATATATTGCTCAATTTTTTCATCCAAGTACACTTGTTTTACTAAGTCACGACATCTTTCAATATCAGCCACCGAAGTCACCTTTTTTGCAACTGGCATTCCTTCTTGTCTCACATTCGCTCTGATAATTTGACGTTCTTCTTCTTTTGAAGGATAACCTAAAAATACTTTCAACATAAAACGATCGACTTGAGCTTCTGGTAAAGGATATGTTCCTTCTTGTTCAATCGGGTTTTGGGTTGCCAAAACTAAAAACGGTTTTGGTAATTCATAAGTTTCATCACCAATTGTAATTTGACGTTCCTGCATGGCCTCTAACAAAGCACTTTGTACTTTTGCCGGGGCTCTATTGATCTCATCGGCCAATACGAAATTGGAAAAGATCGGTCCTTTTTTTACACTGAAATTTTCCGTCTTTTGACTATAGATTAAAGTTCCAGTTACATCGGCTGGCAATAAGTCAGGTGTAAACTGTATTCGACTAAATTCCACGTCAATTGCATTTGCTAATGTTTTTATTGCTAATGTTTTGGCCAAACCGGGAACACCTTCTAGTAAAACGTGTCCATCTGCTAGAAGAGCAATTAAAAGTCGATCCATCATATAGGTCTGACCTACAATGACTTTCCCTACTTCTTCACGAAGCATCGAAATGACAATTGATTCTTGTTTAATTTTTTCGCTGACAATTCGTAAAGCTTCAGCCGGATTAATTGGGTTATTTAAATTCTCTGACATAATCATGATAATGTAACTTACAAAGTTCTAAAGATAAGTCCTGTTACGCTTGATTTTGCTGTTAATTATTGTTAACATTGGTGTGCTAACTATTGATGTTGAATATGATGAAAACACGGAATTGTCAAGAATGCAATTTGAAGTTATCCGGAAGAAAGGATCAAAAATTTTGTTCGGATTATTGTCGCAATACATTTAACAATCGATTAAACGAGGATGCTACGAATTACGTACGTAGAATCAACAATATCCTTCGAAAAAACAGACGAATTTTGAGTCAATTAAATCCGAAGGGCAAAATTACTGTCGATGGTATCACGCTTGCCGAAGAGGGGTTCAATTTTCATTATTACACAAACATGTATTCAACAAAAACAGGATCAACCTATATTTTTTGTTATGACCAAGGTTATTTGAAATTGGACGATGACCGTTATATGTTGGTCCACAAACAGGATTATGTGAAGTAATTACTTCCCCGAATACACAACTTTGTTTTTCTCCGTCTCCGAAAGATGAACTTCGATTGAAAATTCAGAGTCAATTTTTTGACGTAATAGTTTCCAAATTACAATTGCAATATTTTCAGTTGTTGGGATAATTCCTTTAAACTCCTCGCAATCTAAATTTAAATTTCGGTGGTCAAAACGATGAGATATTTCGGACTGGATGATTTCCTTCAATGTTTTTAAATCGATGACGAATCCTGTCTCAGGATTAACTTCTCCGTCGACCCAAACTTCAAGGGCATAATTATGACCATGGTAATTTGGGTAGCTGCATTTCCCAAATACTTCTAAGTTTTTTTCATCACTCCACTCTGGTCTAAATAGACGATGTGCGGAATTGAATGTTTCTCTACGACAAATCTTCATGTTCATCAAAATTAATTATTTCTCGTGTAACTGAAAGGATTGTTACATCATCCGTTTGTTGATTGTCGCCAATCCACTTTTCAAATTCATTCTCGATAATTCTCCCTTGTTCTTCAAGCGGAAGATTTATGTTCGCCTCAAATAACTCGAGTAACCTACGGAAGGAATATTTTTTATCCTTAACCCCACCAAATTGATCTTGGAATCCATCGGTAAACAGGAATAGGTTAAAATCACTCTTGAATTCTTTAAAAAATGAATTATAACCGAAAAAGTCCGTTTCAACATCTCCGATGTGTTTATTATCGCCCTTGAACATTGTCAGTGCATTATTTTCAAAAATCAAAAACCTGGAACCGGCGCATGAATATGACATCTCATTGGTTTTATTGTTGAATACACATATTGTGACCTCCATTCCATCATTCACTGTTGTTTCTCCTTCGCCTCTAGGTACATATTCAACCAACTTTTGATCTAGTTCATTCATTATTTTTGAAGGATCAACAATTCGTCCTTCAAGCACAATGCTGTTTAATAGGTTGAATCCTAGAAGAGTCATAAAGGAACCTGGAACACCATGTCCGGTGCAATCCGCCAATACCAAAACAGTGTAATCTTCAATTTGCTTCATCCAATAAAAATCGCCTGAAACGATATCTTTAGGCTTGGAAAAGATGAAATGCTCCTTGAAATTATTTTGAAATTGGCTTTCGTGGGGCAATAAGTTGTACTGAATTCTTCTGGCATAATTAATACTCGAAGTAATCGAATCACGTTGTTCTCGTATTATTTCTTGTTGTGCTCGAATGTTTGTTATATCCCTTGCCAAGGCAATAAACCCAATAACATGGCGATTAGTTCCGACAGAAAAGATAGTAGTTAAAGACTGTCCAATCCATAATATTTCACCGTTTTTCTTTTGAATGGGCAATTCCTTGTAGGATGAATGGCGCTGACTTTCAAGATGTTCTTTATAATATTGATGCACTTCATCCTTGTATTCATCTGCAACTAAAGATAGTGAATTCACTCCCATCAATTCCTCTTTTGAATAACCGAGTTTGACGAAACTTACATTATTTATGAAAACGTAATTTCCAGATGCATCGCATCTATAAATAAAATCTTCGGCACTTTCAACCAATAATTCATAGGTGTTCTCCAATTCTATTTTTTCAGATACGTCTTGGCCTAGAATCACCTTTATGTCCTTTGAGAAATCTTTATATGCCCATTCAATCCATCGAATTCCACCTTGATTGTTTTCCATTGGAACAAGGTATTTCTCGCCATCCTTGAACTCTTTCGTAATATCTTTAGGTTGCTTCTCTGCACCTTGAGGGACAAACTGATTGAGAATTGATAAGTTTTTGTTGACTAATTCATTGTATGAAATCGATATGAAATGATTAATGTTTTCACTGGCATATGTCACTATACCATTTTTATCAAAAGCAATTGCAGGAACATTTCCTTTGTTTATAATCCCCGAAATAAATATCAATTTTTCAAGGGAGTCAAAACGTAAATAACTCGAGAAAATAATTAGACAAGCCATGAAGAAAATGGAAATCAAAAAAAGCATCTTTGGATAAGTAGTCTCATCAAGCATAAAGGTTATACTTAAGGCAACAACAAAAATGGCAATTGCTAAAACTATGGTCAATATTTTTCGATTGAAAATATAAGGCGCCATCGTAGAAATTAAAAGAATTCCGAAAATAAAGTATGGATTCAAAGATGAATAATAGGTTTCCCAAAAGAAGGCAAATAGTACAATTATTAAACCGATTTTCAAATAAACTCCAAACAAATGCTCTTTCATTGTTGTTCGAGCAATTAATGCAAGAAAATAGAGCGATAATAACGCAAAACCCGTTGAAAATGCTACTCCAAAATGGTAGGTTAAACTTGAATCTGCAATTGGCGCAAACAAGATAGCGAACGGAGCTGAAATTGCAGAAAACAATATTATGGTTGGCGCCATTTGTAGATGAACATCGATGTCTTTGGTGTTAATTAGAGCTGATTTTTTATGCGATTTGAAGTAAAAAATGATTAATACATTTATTAATATTATTGTAATAATTATTGCGATTAAGAACCAACTTGATTGCCAAAAAGGTGATTTAATTTCAAATTGAAACTTGCTGATTTCACTATAGTTATTGCCATCAAATGTCGACCTAACTTCAAATGTGTAATTTCCATTCTCAAGGTCGTTTAGAATTATGCTTGGATCAGATGTTTCTATCCATTTATCCGATTCGCCCTTTAAACGATATTGGTAGTTAATATTTTTCGACTTGGCATTGTTCGTTTTTAAGATAAAACTTATTGAATTATCTCCTAGGGCTTTATTTAAGTTTTCCTTGTTCGATTTAAGAATAAAAGGAGGAGTTGGGATAGAATTTGCAATAATTTTTTCTGTGTTAATTTGAAAAAGCCCCTCAACCGTCCCAACATATATCAAATTCCCTTTTTGAAATTGGGAACGCATGTTCGTTTCATAACCTAAAAAACCATCAGCACCAGTGTAAAAGTCAGTTTTCATGACCGCTCCTAAGTTATTTACTTTTAGGATGATTATTCCTTTGTTAGTGCCAATAATGAGATTTCCCTTTTTGTCAGAATTCAACGTGTAAAACAAATTAGTATTTAAGTACTTGCTTCCCTGAATTTTCACGATTTTTCCTTGAACGGTTACCCCAATAATTGCATTGTTAAGTGTAAACCATACATTACCATGCGAATCCGTAGTTGATACTCCCGAGTATCCTCCTAGCTGTTTATAATCAAGAGGTAAGGGCCTTAATTTTTTAGAGCTGGGCTCTAATCGCATTATCATGGAATTCGTTCCAAAAATAATTTCCTTTGTTCCAATGTTGTATTGAGCAGTATAAAAGTGATCAGTCCCAAGTGGTGAATTTATATGTTCGATTTGTCCACTTCTTAAATTAATGCTATACAATCCTTCGGATTCAACTCCAACATAAATGGTGTTGGTTAGAACGAATACCAGGTGAATATTTTTTCCTGTAAAATACTTTTGAGTCGTTGCACCAGTCTTAGGGTTATAAAGAAGTACACCTTTATTCGTGCCTAACAGGTAATTATCGTTGAATTCACATGCATTATTTAAAGAAAATGGCAATTCATTAAATTCCTGTCCATTTTTTAATTTCCCAACAAATGTGGCGCTCGTTGCCATATTAAATAGAAATTGGTCATTATTTGTGCTATAAATTGTATAAATCGAAGGAGTTTCTAGTATCGAGTTGAATTGAATTTTCGTAAATAATTCACTGGAGATTTTATACAATCCTTTTGTACGAGAGTTAACCCAATAGTCGCCATTAAAGTCGATCATTATACTTTTCACTGATTGCAATGGAGAGTGATAATTATGCTCGATTTGCTTTATTTTGGACTTGTCAATTTGAAAAATTTCACCGGCATCATTAATCGCGACTGCAGATCCTAATTTGGAATTATACGAAATAGAAACGAGCGAATTTTTCTCGTTCTCAATAGATGAAATTGTTTTAATTGAGGAGTTTGAGATATTATCATTCTCATCAATTGTAGAAATCATCACTTTATTTAGTGCCTTGTTATACAAAAATAGCTTGCCCGCTTCGATATAACCATGATTGAAATTTAATAAATCGTTTGAATTAATCTTTATTAATGAAGATAATGGAATTAATCTTCCATTGCTTAATTTGAAACCACCAATATTTGTAAATAAAAAAACAGATTTTTCTGTTTCAATAGCACTATAAACTTGCATGCTGGGTTGACTATCAAGTTTATTAAATAGGCTGCCGTAGACTTTTCCATTCCTGAAATTTATTCCATGCGATCCAACAAAGTAATAAATGGAATCTTTCCTAAAAAGGGATAGTGATTCTCCAATTTGAGTTTTTTCTTCGTTTAGTTTTAAAGTAGAATTGGACTTTCGAGAAAATGAATAGAAACCTTTGTATAAAGATGAGAATAAAATATTGTCCCCATCTATTGAAAAACTACTAAAATGGTGATTATCATCCCCGTTTTTAAAATGAATTTCTTCAAATGAGTTTCCATCGTAGCGCATAAGATTAGAACCATCTGTTCCTAGCCAAATGTAGCCATCATTAGTTTGTATGATGCAGTTTAACGAAGCGCTATTAAGTCCGTCTTTGTGATTGAAATTTTGATATGATAAGAATTGCCCATTAACTAGTGTCGCAGCAGTAAACGCAAGAAAGACCAATGTAAAGAGTAATTTCAAAGTAGTATGTTTTATCAGTTAACTAAAGTAAGGAAAACTATTGATAATTAACTTTAACCCTTAACTTCAATTAATTCTTTTACTGATTTGGTTTTAATAATCGCGTCAGCAATTGTTCCTGCAGTAATTGTAACGTGACCCATTTTCCTGTTTTTTTTAGAAAATTCTTTGCCGTACAAATGGATGTGAACACCAGGTATTTTAATCGCCTCGTTAATGCCATAGTACGATGCCTTACCATTTTCGCTTCCAATTAAATTAATCATCGTCCCGAAACGAACAATTTCTGTAGATCCAAGTGGCATATTTAAAATGGAACGCAAGTGTTGCTCAAATTGAGAAGTATCGTTGCATTCAATCGTATGATGCCCACTATTATGAGGGCGAGGGGCAATTTCATTCACTAGTAATTCACCATTTTTCAATAAGAACAGCTCAACAGCAAGCAATCCTACCATATCAAGTTTAGAAATAACATCGATAGCAAGGTTTTTTGCTTTTTCTTCAGTCTCTGTGGAAATGTCCGCAGGGGAGAATAAAAATTCGACCAGATTGGCATCATTAAATTCACATTCAACAGTTGGATAAACAGCGGTGTCGCCATTTTCATTTCTAGCCACAATTACGGATAATTCCTTTACAAAAGGAACCAAATCTTCAGCTATTGAAGGTTCGTTAAAGGCAAAATTTAAATCACTTTCAGTTTTGATTACTTGAACCCCTTTTCCATCGTAACCGCCAGTTCGCAATTTTTGAACAAATGGGAGGTGACTTTTTAAAGTAATTAAATCAGGTTTTTCTTCTAGTAATTTAAACTCTGATGTTGGGATGTTGTTGTTTTTGTAAAACTCTTTTTGTAATCCTTTGTCTTTGATGATTTCTAAAACACGTGGTTGAGGAAAAATTTTAACTCCTAATTTTTCTAAAGCATAAAGCGCGTCAACATTTACATTTTCAATTTCAACGGTTAGAACATCCATTGTTTTACCAAATGCCAATACATCATTATAATTTGTGATAACACCTTTTGTGAAGCTTGAACAAATTTGGAAACTTGGAACGTTTTCATTGTTATCCATGATGTGAACATGAACATTATAGTTGATGGCTTCTTGAATGAACATTCGACCCAATTGCCCACCACCGAGTATTCCGAGGCGGTGAGAATTACCGATGATACTTTTTTCCATGCCAACAAAGATAATGTCAATTTACTTTATACAAGCGATTGGCAGAAAATTGTTAATTGTTTCATGGAAAAAACGTACTTTTGCCCTTTAAAAATAGTTAATCTGTGATTCAAGTATTAGACAAGTCTTTTGAGATTTTTATTACTAGCGATGAAATTCAGCGTGAAGTTCGTTCACTCGCTAAACAAATAAATGAGGATTTTAAGGATGAAGATGTTGTATTTATAGCGGTTTTGAATGGATCGTTTATGTTCGCAGCGGATTTAATGAAGTCAGTGTCACTTTCTTCTGAAATTTCTTTTGTGAAAATGAGTTCCTATTATGGAACAGAATCTTCTGGAAGGGTAGATGAGTTAATTGGATTGAGTAATGACGTTAAGGGAAAAACGGTTGTAATTGTTGAGGACATAGTTGACTCTGGAATTACAATGGACAAAATGATTTCATTACTTGAGATGGAGGGTCCAAAGGATTTGAAAATTTGCACTTTGCTATACAAACCTGATGCGTTTAAGGGTAGAGTTGAACCACATTATGTCGGATTTTCTATTCCAAATGCGTTTGTGGTTGGTTATGGATTAGACTATGATGAAAAGGGTAGAAACCTCGATGCGATCTATCAAATTAAAGAATAGTTAAAAGTAGAATTTAGTATGTTGAACATTGTTTTATTTGGCCCTCCGGGAGCAGGGAAAGGAACTCAATCAGAAAAATTGATTGAACGATATAAATTGATTCATCTGTCTACAGGTGATATTTTTCGTGCGAATATTAAAGGTGAAACTGAACTGGGTCTTTTAGCGAAAAGCTATATGGATAAAGGGCAACTTGTTCCAGACGAAGTAACCATCAATATGTTAAAGGATGCAGTGTCGAAACATCAAAATCCAAATGGTTTTATCTTCGATGGTTTTCCTAGAACGAATAAACAAGCAGCTGCTTTAGATGCATTTTTAGAAGAAATGAACACTTCTATTACCGCAATGATTTCATTAGATGTTGAAGAAGTAGAGTTAAGAGCGCGTTTGGCAAATAGAGCAAAAGATAGTGGTAGACCCGATGATGCGGATCCTAAAGTGATTCAAAATAGAATTGATGTTTATAAAAATGAAACAGCTCCAGTGAAGGAATTCTATGCTGCTCAAAATAAATGGATTAAAATTGATGGTTTTGGTTCAATTCAGGACATCACAACTAGATTATTTGCTACGGTTGATTCCTTGTAAATAATTCAAAAGTATAAAATAATGGCCTCTGACAATTTCGTAGATTACGTAAAAATACATTGTACTTCTGGAAACGGAGGAGGTGGTTCCGCACACTTTAGACGTGAAAAATATATTCCAAAGGGTGGTCCTGACGGCGGTGATGGAGGTCGTGGTGGTCACGTTATTTTGCGCGGCAACAAGCAATTATGGACATTATTACATCTAAAGTTTAAGAAACACATCAAAGCTGGACATGGAGTTCACGGTTCGGGTAATTTAAAAACGGGTGCCGAGGGAGAAGATGTTTACATTGATGTTCCATTAGGGACTATAGTTCGCGATCCAGAAACGGAGGAGATTTTATTTGAAATTACTGAAGAAGGTGAAGAGAAGATTATCCAGAAGGGTGGACGAGGCGGAATGGGAAATAATAATTTTAAATCTTCAACCAATCAAACGCCACGTTTTGCTCAAACAGGAGAAGAAGGAATTGAAGGTTGGAAAACCTTGGAGCTTAAATTGTTAGCCGATGTTGGACTCGTTGGATTCCCGAATGCTGGAAAAAGTACACTTCTATCTGTAGTTTCAGCTGCTAAGCCGGAAATTGCTAACTATCCTTTTACAACAATTCGTCCTAATTTAGGAATAGTAAAATACAGAGATCACCGTTCATATGTAATGGCCGATATACCTGGAATCATTGAAGACGCTCATAAGGGAAAAGGACTTGGCTTGCGATTTTTAAGACATATCGAACGAAATTCCTTATTGCTATTCATGGTGCCAGCTGATAGTGATGATATTCAAAAGGAATATAACGTTTTACTCAACGAATTGAAATTGTACAATCCTGAATTAGTGCATAAAGAACGACTATTGGCAATTACGAAGTCGGATATGTTAGATGCTGAATTGAAAGCCGAAATCGAACCGACACTTCCAAAGGGTGTTCCTCATATTTTTATTTCTTCTGTTGCACAAACTGGAATTACAGAATTGAATGATTTAATCTGGAATACATTAACAAGTGATGGAAACACTTGAAGCAATTGATAGAAGTATTGTCTTTGCCATTAATGGTATAAATTCACCCTTTTTGGATGAGGTAATGTGGATTATTTCTGGAAGGTTGACTTGGGCTCCCCTTTATTTACTGCTCATTTTTTTATTTTATAGACTATACGGAGCAAAAAAAACAATCGTTTTTGTTTTTTGCGCAATAGCGACAGTTGCATTATCTGATTTAATTTCGGTTCACTTGTTTAAAAATGTATTTGAGCGTTATCGGCCATCGCATCACGCCATGTTGACAGAAAAGCTTCATTTTTATAGATTAGACAATGGAGAACTTTATAAAGGTGGTCAGTTTGGTTTTGTTTCAAGTCATGCAGCAAACTATTTAGCTATAGCTTCCTTCTCAATGCTTGCAATGTGGAAAAAATATTCGTTTCTACTTCCATTATTAATCATTTCAGGGATATTAATTCTATTTAGTAGAATATACTTCGGTGTTCATTATTTAAGTGATGTTGTTGTTGGTTCGCTTTTGGGATTTGTAGTAGCATACTTAATGAATCGTTTTGTATTTATTCCTATCTTGAAAAAGATTTAGAACAAAATGACGTATTTATACATTTTTATTGGCGGTGGTTTAGGGAGTTTAGCTCGATTTCTCACAAGCAAACTATCGCATCAAATCTTCACAACATCATTCCCCATTGGAACGTTTATTTCGAATATAATCGCTTGTTCTTTATTGGCTTTAATTGTCGTTTTCTTCTCAAATAAGCAAAACGAATATGATTGGATTCAGCCTTTACTTTTAATTGGATTCTGCGGTGGATATAGCACCTTTAGTACATTTAGCAATGAAACTTATGACTTGCTCACTAATGGAGAAGTCGCTGTTGGGATTGCAAATATTTTGATTTCAGTAATCGTTGGTATTGGATTAATATTCCTGATTCGTTCGAAAGTTTAAGTTCAAAACACTTCGCTGAACTTTGATCTCTTTAATCTTGAACTATTAAAATTCAGGAATAATCGCGTTCATTTTTTCCTCTAACGCTTTTCGTTTTTCCATTAATTTAGAAGTATCGGTTTTAGCAATAATTCCTTTCGTTTTATAGCGTTTGAAGTTTACCATCCACATGTATGCAGCTAATCCTGTTAAACCAATACTGAAGAAATATCCAATCCATAACCACCAACTTGGGTAGATAAGGTAGTAGAAAACAAAAATTAGCGGAATATTTGCGATTGCAATGAATAGTTGACCCATGATTAATTTCATTGATCCCCAAAATACTTTTCGTTTCATCGTTTTTTGGACGAATCGCTTGGCTAAGATGTATGCAGGTGAGCAATGGATTGCTCCAATAATGGCAAAGGGAGAAAGTAAAACCATCATGATCAATTCTCGCGAACGACTTAATTTAGAATCCGTAGCCTTCCAGAACATATATTGTTCTTCAATTTTAAATCGTCTGATGAGTGAGAAGTAGCTCTTTGATTCCTCCTCCAATTCGTCAAGTTCTTTGTTTTTTTCAAAATCCTGCTCGTTGAACCAGTTGGCTAATTTTCTTGAATATTCCCATCGCTCCTTTAAACTGTATTTCCTATCAAAATTTAGAGCATTCATTCCCTTTCTGTTAATCATCATGATTTGCTCATGAAATGGAGCGTGCTCTTTTTCATTGATATGCGTCAATTGAAGTTGCATTAAACGCTCTATTCTTTTTGTAAGTTCGTTGATTATTTTATTCGGATTTTCTTCAAATTCTTTTCTATAATCATTCAAGAGAATTTTATCAGAATAGGAAATCAATAAGTCGCTTCGCATTTGGTTTGGATCAGAATAATTCACACCCACTGCAGCAATATAAATATCTTTTTTCCAATCGAGTTTTTCAAGAGCATTAAAGCCAATCCTAACAGCTCCTTTTTTCACTGGCTTCAATCGTCGAATGAATGTGTCGTCTGTAAAACCTTCACCGAAAATCAATAGGTTTCTCCCAAAGGATAATATTTTGACGCATTTATTAAAAACGACTTCATTTTTACCCTTAGTATCATCACCATCTAATTGACGATAAATAGGAAGCATATGACATGCCCACAGAAAAGGTTGAGTTACCTTTGTGAATAAATCAGATCGAGTCATGAAAAATACAATTGGCATTCTCAAAACGGCAATTACCAATGGATCCATAAAAGATGCTGCGTGATTACTGACGTAAATTGTTCTTCCTAAAACTTGTTTTGGTGAATTAATGAAGGCGCGTCTCGGATAAAAAACGCGCAAAGAATAACTTAAAGTTGTTTTTAATAAGAAATACAGAATTCGCATAAAGTTCTTCGCTTGATTTAGCAAAAATAGAAAGAATCAACTATAATGGAATTAATTCTCATTCGTTTTCAGTTTTTTTATCCATGATCCGAGCTTTTAACAAGGTAATTGCTGAAAACTTTTCGAGCTGGATTCTAATTGTTGGCCTTTGAAAAGTAACTTCGAACTTGAAACGAACCGATTATGAAGAATGTAGGAATTATTGCTGGAGGTTATTCGTCTGAATATGCCATTTCGGTATTGAGTGCGACGAATATAAAAAATAACTTTCCGAAAGGTTATAATGTTTATCTGCTATTAATGGATAAACAAGGATGGACGGTTAAGTTGGATAATGACGTCATTCTTCCTGTGAATTCTTCCAACTTGACATTTAGTTTAAACGGAGATGAAGTAAAAATTGATGTAGCGATCGTCTATATTCACGGAAATCCGGGTGAAAATGGGAAGTTGCAATCTTATCTCGAGATGATCGATATTCCCTATATAAACTCTGGTCCGTTAGCTTCTCAATTATCCTTTGATAAATGGTATTGCAACCAATTCTTGAGAGGGTTCGGATACAATGTTGCAGATTCAATTTATTTGAACGATAAGACTCAGTCAGTTGATGAAAGTGCAATTATCGAACGTTTGAAATTGCCGTTATTCGTTAAGCCATGTGATTCTGGATCCAGCTATGGTATTTCACGCGTTAATGAACCGAATCAATTGAAATCTGCAATAGAGGATGCGTTTAAAGAGGGTAGAACTGTTGTGTTAGAGCGTTTTTTAGGGGGGACAGAAGTTACGTGTGGAGCATACAGAAGTAGAAATGGATTACAGGCCTTGCCATTAGTAGAGATAATTTCGGAAAATGAGTTCTTTGATTACCAAGCAAAATATGAAGGACTTTCTCAAGAAATTACGCCTGCTAGGATAAGTGATGAGTTAACTTTGGAAGTGCAGCGCATTACGAGAGAGGTTTATGATTTATTAAAATTACGTTCGATAGCTCGTGTTGACTTTATGATAGAAAATGGAGTTCCGTATATCATCGAAGTAAATACAACCCCAGGATTTTCAGGAGAAAGCCTTGTTCCGAAAATGGTAAAGCAAGCAGGGAAAACAATTCAAGAGTTATGGCAAGAAATCGTAGAAGTTGAATTTATTGATTTGCAATCGCATTAAACACTGATTCCATTTTTTGACGCATTGCTGTGGCGCTGCATTCATAATTATTGGTAATAAGTGCAAAAGCATACTTCTTACCACTTTTCCCATCTATATATCCTGCGTAGCTTTTTATGCGTGACATAGTTCCGCTTTTGGCGTACATACGGTTTTGTGCACTTTGTCCTTTGCACACGCTTTTTAACGTTCCACTTACTCCAGCAATGGGAAGTGATTTTTTATACTCAACAGCGTATTTACTTTTATTCATGTATTCTAACAAGGAGATATAATGTTGGGCGGAAATCGCATTGGTACGAGAAAGTCCACTTCCATCATTAATATGCAATCCATCGGTGTTTATTTTTTCTTTCCAGAAGGTTTCCAGAATGCTAATTCCATTTTCGGTACTTCCTATATTTGATTTTTCCAACCCTATTAAAGTTAACATATGTTCAGCAAATAAGTTGATGCTTTGCATATTGGTTTCAATGATAATTTCAATTAATGATGCTCCATTATTTTCATAAATCAGCTTCATTTTATTTACGTCGACAGGTTCAATTTCCAACTGGCGAACCGCTTTTGGCAATTCGTTTATGGTAATACGTTGTTCTAATAGCATAGTATGTAATTCGAAAGCTATTTGATACTCCGGGTCGGGTAAACTTCCTTTTACTACAAAATTTGATTGATTGATAGGTAATGTTCCTGTTCCAAATCGATCCAGTGAATATGGGGCACCATAGATATATGAATTGTCCCCGGACTTGCTAGATGAAAGGATGTAATTATGAAAAACCATTCCTGGCACTTCAGGAAAAGTTGAACTTAGTTTGGTTGGTTTTCCTACTTGACTTGAAGTTGAAAAGTGCATTTCAATAAGATTATCAAAAATAGTTAATCCAGATGGCCCCGCGCCATAATAATTACCTAAATCCGACCAGTTCCAGCCGTCCGGTGCACCATTATAGCCGCATTGTGAAGCGTCAGCAATAATGGCGCCTTCAATTTTTGAAATGCCTGACTTTTTGATTTCATCCGCCCAAGTTTTTAAAAAATCGTATCGTGTTTCTGAATTGGTGAAATACTTGCTGCCAAGGGTTGGATCGCCTCCACCTTTGATCCAAATATTTCCTTTCAAAGTACCTGTCGAGTCAATTATTCCGTCGTAATAGATTCGAGTTTTTGGGGTATAATTAGGACCTAAAAGTTCCAAAGCTGTTGCAGTAGAGAATAATTTGGCAGTAGAAGCCGTTGGAATTGATAGATCTTTATTCACGCTTGAAACGAGTTCACCAGTGCTTAAATCAACAACAGCAAAACTGATCGAACCATGCCTTAGTTCATTGTCTGCAGCGAATTGATTAATGGCCGTTTGTATATTATTTTGACTTGAAACAAGATTTATGGAGAAGTAAAGGCTTATTAGCAGGATACTTATTATCTTCATGGCGTAAAATTTTGATAAATTTCAGCAAGAATTTGCAATGAATATGCCAAAAGAATAAAACTTTTGAACATTGTCAACTGAATGAAACATCGAATTACATTGAATAGACTATTAAATCAACGTGAAAAAAATTAAGGTACTACGTATTATAAATCGATTTAACATTGGTGGTCCAACGTATAATGCTACATTTTTGTCAGCGTTCATGGGGCCTGAATACGAAACTCTTTTAGTCGGTGGACTTCCAGAAGAAGGAGAGTCTGATTCATTGTTTATTGTAGATAAATATGGTGTAAAGCCAATGTTGATTAATGAAATGGTTCGTAATCCGAGTATTTCAAGTGATCGAAAAGCGTATAAAAGATTAAAACAAATTATAGAGGAATTTAAGCCTGACATTGTTCATACTCATGCAGCAAAAGCGGGAGCTTTGGGCAGAAGAGCAGCCATTTCGTGCAATGTTCCAGTTGTGATCCACACTTTCCATGGGCACATTTTTCATTCATATTTCGGGAAAGTTAAAACAAGTATTTATAAATCGATTGAACGGCGGTTGGCAGCAAAATCAGATGCCATCGTAGCGATTTCTGAAATTCAAAAGTATGAGCTTTCAAAAGTGCACCGTATTGCGGATGAGAAGAAAATTGCTGTTGTTCCATTGGGATTTGATTTAATTCCTTTTCGCGATAAACGAATTTCTGAGAGAGAAGCTGAACGGAAGAAATACAATCTGAAAAACGACGAAGTAGCTATTGCAATCGTCGGAAGGTTGGCACCAATTAAAAACCATTTGTACTTTTTAGAAGTTATTGAAGCTGTATTGAAGCTTACTCATATAAAAATTAAAGTTTTTATAGTTGGAGATGGAACCGAGAAGGAATTGATTGAGTCGAAATTGAAAGAAATCGAAAGAAATTATCCAAAAGTTATTCAAATGACTTCATGGATTGAGGATATTGGAACTTTTAATTCTGCAATGGATATTATTTGTTTAACCTCAAAAAACGAAGGGACTCCGGTTAGTTTAATTGAAGCGCAAGCCGCTGGAATACCAGTTGTGACAACGGACGTGGGAGGAGTTAGAGATATAATAATTGAAGGTGAAACGGGGCACGTTGTTCCTTTGGAGAGACAAGATTTATTCATTGAAAAATTACTTGGTTTAATTGAAAATGAAAAAAAGCGAGAAAAAATGTCACAAAATGGATGGAATCACGTAGAACAAAAGTTCCATTATATGTCTTTGGTTCATAATATGGAAAAATTGTATAGTCGCTTGTTGGCTAAAAAATTAAAAGTGTGAAGAAAAGAATTAGTGTATTATTAGTGTTTTTGATAGGATTCCTTATTCAAAGTTGCGGTGTAAATAGCAACGTAATGTTTAAGGAAGCGAAGGAAGAGGTTAAATATGACTCAATTCCTTTGAACCCGACAGAAGATTATAAAATTTCAATTGACGATAAAATCACGTTTACATTAACTACAAATGATGGAACCGATATTATTGAAAAAATGAGTGGTATTTCTGTAGAAAAGCCTGGTTCGGTTAGTATCGTTGAATATATTGTTCGTTCAAATGGAGAAGCAGAACTGCCAGTTATTGGTAAAATAAAATTAGCTGGTTTAACAGTAGAGCAGGCTGAAGATACTTTGGTTCATTTGTTTTCGGGAGAATACGTAGAGCCTTTTGTTCAAGTAAAAGTGACAAATCAGCGGGTAATAGTATTTCCAGGAAACGGCTCCGACGCAAAGGTAATCCCTCTTATGAATTCAAATACGACGCTAATGGAAGCACTTGCTCAGGCTGGAGGAATAACAGATCGAGGAAAAGCGAACACCATTAAGTTGATGAGAAAAGTTGATGGTAAAAGGGTTGTATATGGCATTGATCTATCCACAATGGACGGATTACAATATGTAGATATGATTGTTCAAGCAAATGATTACATTTATGTCGAACCTACTCCAGAAATTGGAAAACAAGTGGCACAAAATGTTGTACCAATTGTATCTTTGATCAGTAGTGCAATTGTTATTATCTCAGCAATTAACTTATTTAAATAATAGATTTTGGGCGCAAAAGGCAGTTTAATAGTAAACAAGACATATGATCCTCTAATACTAAGGACCATAATTAAAAGGTATTGGTGGTGGCCTATAATGTTTATTTGTTTATTTGGACTTTTTGCATTTTTCTACTTGAGGTATACAAAACCTTTGTATGAATCTTCAATGATTCTACAATTATCAGATAAGGATGATGCAAAGAAAGTTTTAGACATTGAGAACATCAACGCAAAAACTGATCAATTGTCTAGTGTTGTTGAGCTTTTGAGATCTGAGTTGTTATTCGAAAGAGCTCTTGGTAAACTGCAACTTGATGTCAGTTTGTTCTCTAGAGGAAAAATATTAACTGAAGAGAAATATAAAACAGGAAGCTTTTATGTTCAACCGTATCAGCTGACTGACTCGAGCCTAATTGACCAGGACATCAATATAAATTATGCAAACGATAAAGTTTCGATTACATATTATAAGAAAGGCAAACCAGTTAAGATCTCAGGGAAGCTAGGGGATCATCTAAAAAATAAGGATATTGATGTAGTCATCAAAACGACAGACATAAAATCGTTTGAATATGAAGCGTTTAACAATGAACTCTTTTTTGTAATCAATAGTCGAAAGACCATGGTTGCTAAAATGATTCCTGGTCTAACGGTCGAGCCAGTCGAGTCGAATGCGAAAACAATAAGTATTTCCTTTCGGGGCTATAATGCTCAATTATGTCACGATTTAACCTTGGCAGTTTCGGATGCCTTTATGGAGTTTGATAATGAAAATCAACGAAAGGGAGGTGAAAATATTCTTGCCTTTATTAATGGACAATTGGATTCACTTTCTTTGGAGTTAAAGTCGTCAAAAGATAGTTTGATGCAGTATCAAAGAGAAAACAATATTCCAGATCCTGAAATGCTTGGTAACACGGTAAATACTAGTTTAACGAAGTTACAGGATGATTTGTTCGTATTGGAAAGTGAGATTAAGGCACTTGAATTGGTCAATCGTAAATTGAATAACAATATTGATCGACTGGAAGCTTATCGCTTAATTCCAGAGATGCTAGGTAAAAGTTATGAAGTAGCATTAATTGTCCATATAGAGCAATTACACGAGCTATTAGAAACGAAGGAAGATTTATTGTTTAATGCAACTGAAGAAAATTCAAAAGTAAAATTGATATCTCAGAAAATTGAAGCGAAAATTCAGTTGATACGTAGAAGTGTTTCTGCGATACATGCACGTTTAATATCTGATGCAAGAGCTTTGAGTACTGAAATTTCGGCATTTCAAGGTGAATTATTCCTTTTACCAGAAAAGAGAATGGAATATGGAAGGCTGAAAAACATTCAAGAGTTAAATGAAAAGTACGTTAGTTTATTGACAGAGAAAAAAGTCGTTTATTCAATTTCTGACGCAGGGTTTGCTGCATCAAATCGTGTATTGAGTAAACCTAAAATCAATGGAATTCCTGTTGAGCCAAATGGAAACTTTATTTATGTATCCTTTGTGATGTTCGGTTTAATACTTGGATTAGGGGTGATGTTCTTAAAGTATTTGATGTTTAATGAGATTAACCTTCTAGAAGATTTAGAGAATCTTTTGCCTAAGCAAGCGACCATTTTAGGTGGTGTTCCAATGTTTAAATACAATATGGAATATTCTCAAGTTATTGTGGCTGAGGCTCCAAAGTCAATGATGGCAGAGGCAATGAGAAAACTAAGAACAAACTTAAGTTACATCAATCCGAATTACCAAACAATTGCCATTTCGTCGTCTATTTCTGGAGAAGGAAAAACATTTGTTGCGCTAAATTTAGGTGGAATTATTGCCATGTCTGGAAAGAAAACAGTAATTCTAGATTTGGACATGCGTAAACCAAAAGTTCACCTTGGCTTTGATGCTGACAACACTTATGGAATGAGTTCGTTAATTGTCGGTCAATGTACTTTAGAGCAGTGCATTAAGCATTCAAGCTTAGAAGGTTTTGATTTTATTACTGCCGGCCCAATTCCACCAAATCCTTCTGAATTGTTATTGAGTAAGGGGTATCAAAATATAATTAAGGAATTGAAAACCATGTATGATGTCATTATTATTGACAACCCACCGGTTGGTTTAGTTTCTGACGGGATACGTAACTTAACTGAAGCGGATATTCCAATCTATATTTTTAAATCTCATTACTCGAAACGAAATTTTGCAGATCGTGTTAAAGAATTGTTTGAAATGCAGCAGTTAACTAAATTGAATGTTATTTTAAATGGTATTAGTACCGCCAAAGGTAATGTTTACGGTTACGGTTACGGATACGGTTATGGTTACGGCTACATGGAGGAAGATTTAAAGAAATTTAAGGACACCTCTCGTGGTGGCAGATGGTATCGAAGAATATTTAGAAGATATGGAAATTAAACCTACTTCAATTGATGGGGTATTGATAATTGAACCTCGTATTTTTAAGGATGAAAGAGGAGAGTTTTTTGAGAGTTTTAATCAGTTGATATTTGATAAGGCTACCAGCGGAAAATATCAATTTGTTCAGGACAATCAATCAATATCAAAAAAAAACGTTTTACGTGGTCTTCACTTTCAAAAACCACCGTTTGCTCAAGGAAAATTAGTTCGTGTTATCAGTGGAGCAGTATTAGATGTTGCCGTAGATATTAGAACTGATTCAAATACATACGGACAGCATGTTGCTGTTGAATTATCGAAAGACAACAACAGACAACTTTTCATTCCACCTGGATTTGCTCATGGTTTTATTGCGCTAGAAGAAAACACGGTCTTCTCTTATAAATGCACAAATTACTATGCTCCTGATTATGAGGCAACAATATGCTGGAATGATCCTGTTTTAAATATTAACTGGGGTAGTGAGACATGTTTAGTTTCTGAAAAGGATAATAAAGGGATAGATTTTAGTAAATTTGCCTCTGATTTTTAAACTACTTCTGTGCTTTTAAAAATAGTTCAATTATTAGGATTTGGTGTTGGCGGTGCATTACTTGCGCTGGTGTGCAACATCCTATTATTGCATTTTTCTAGATCATTAGGTATTAGAAATAAGAATGATGTCGTTATACGATGGAGTAATGAATCAAAACCATCATTAGGTGGTGTTAGCTTCTTTGTGATTTTTGTTTTTAGTGCAATCGCTTATTCAATAGTATTTAGCGAAGCTCCCAATATTTTTCAAAACAAACAGTACGTTGGTTTATTTGTTGCGGGATCATTGGCCTTTTTAATGGGACTAGCAGATGATGCGTACAATACAAAACCAATGATAAAGCTTCTCGTTCAAATTTTGTGCGGGGTGGTGTTGGTGCTGACAGATTCGTCTATAGACTTTTTTCATTCGTATTATTTGGACGCTGGATTGACCGTCCTTTGGGTGATTATCATAATGAATTCGCTGAATATGTTGGATAATATGGATGGAATTACTGGGACTACGGTATTCTTTATTTTATTGACTTGTTTGATATCAAGCTGGATCATATTTCCCTTTCACATTAACGTATGGAGTCTAGTTTTGATATCTGCTTTAGGTGCGGTTGTTGGGTTTTTGACAATGAATATTCATCCTTCAAAACTGTTTATGGGTGATGCTGGTTCGCAATTCATCGGTCTATTTGTTGCGTTTTACGGAATAAAATTTTTGTGGAATATTGGAACAGCTGACCCAGGAAATGTACATCCTTCATGGTTGGGAATGTGCATAACCTTAATTGCATTTACTCCAACTGCTGCTGATACATTAACGGTTGTGATTAATCGATTGAAAAAAGGACAGTCGCCAATGGTTGGAGGCAAAGACCATACGACCCATCACTTGGTGTACGCTGGATTATCTGACAGGGGTGTTTGGTATGTGTTTCTTTGTATCGGTTTACTAGCATCATTGATTTCTATAATGATGATTCACCTCGTTTCGATGAATACATACTTACCAGTTGCATTTTTTGTATTGTACTTTGTTTTCGTGTTTATATTGCTTTATAGAAATACAATTAAGTATCATGCTCCTGAGAGGAAAAAATAAGAGTTATTTCTTATTTTCGTAAGATGCAATTTTCACTCATTAAATTCCCGTCTTTTGTTTTAATTGGTACATTGATGCTATCGTCATGTTCGTCAAACGAAAAACATAAAGAAAAAGACATTACTGAAATTATTCAAAAAACTGAATCGTTTCAATTGCCAGATTTGCCTAAATCAGTTTCTTTCTGTGGAGAGGAATTCCCTTTGGATAATTTTGACGTGAGAGAGCGATTAGATAAAGAACTTATCGTAAATGCCTATTACCACAGTTCAACGATTCAAGGATTAAAGCGGGCAAATCGTTATTTCCCTGAAATTGAAAAGGCATTGAAAGAAAATGGAATACCAGACGACTTTAAATATCTCTGTTTAATTGAAAGTGGTCTAAGTCAAGCAGTTTCTCCGGCAGGAGCAAAAGGATTCTGGCAATTTATGCCAGCCACGGCGGAAGAGTTCAATTTAACAGTAAACAACCAAATTGATGAGCGTTTAGATGTCACAAAAAGTACCAATGCAGCATGTAAGTATTTGAGAAAAGCACAGAATAATTTTAATAATTGGATGTTAACTGCTGCTGCTTATAATGCCGGAATGGGTGGTATTCAAAATGCAATGGAAGATCAGTTAGTAGAACGTTATTTTGATTTACACCTGAACAATGAAACTAGCAGATACGTTTTTAGAATTCTAGCAATGAAGATTATTTTTGAGAATCCTGAAGCGTATGGCTTTTCAAAGGAACAGATTGAATTGTACGAACCGATAGCAACTCGAAAAATTGAGGTAAAAGAGGTGATACTAGATCTAAAGAAATGGGCAAAGGAAAACGGCTCGAATTACCACATGGTAAAAGTATTGAATCCATGGATTTTAAGGGATAAATTGGATGTCCGAAATGAAGTATTAACGATTGAATTACCGAAGTAGTGGAGAAGAAAGATTACATTGAAGTATATGGGGCGAGAGAACACAATCTGAAAAATATTGACCTTAAAATTCCGAGAAATAAGCTTGTTGTTTTTACAGGATTAAGTGGGAGTGGTAAGTCGTCATTGGCTTTTGATACCATATTTGCAGAGGGGCAACGACGCTATATAGAAACGTTTTCATCTTATGCACGTCAATTTTTAGGAGGATTGGAACGACCGGATGTCGATAAGATTGATGGTTTAAGTCCTGTAATTTCCATCGAACAAAAAACAGTTTCACGCTCACCGCGTTCGACAGTTGGCACGATTACAGAGATATACGATTTTATGCGTTTACTTTTTGCACGTGTTGGAACGGCCTATTCGTGCAACACAGGTGAACCGATGGTGAAGTATTCGGATGATCAGATTGTAGATTTAATCATTGAGCAATATTCATGCAAAAGGGTTATTGTACTAGCGCCGAAAATCAAAGGAAGAAAAGGACATTACCGCGAATTATTTGAGCAAATCCAAAAAATGGGATTTACCAAAGTTCGCGTGGATGGCGAATTGTTGGATATCGTGAAAGGAATGAAACTGGATCGCTATAAAATTCACGATATTGAAATTGTTGTAGACCGATTGGAAGTGTCTGAAAAGGATAGAAAACGCATTTACGACGATGTGGTGACTGCAATGAAGCACGGCGATAAATCCATGATGTTGATGAATTTGGATACGGAAGCAGTGCGTCATTTTAGCCGTTTACTGATGTGTCCGACAACGGGAATTAGTTATCCAGAACCAGAGCCAAGTATCTTTTCGTTTAATTCACCTTATGGTTCATGTAAGACCTGTAGCGGATTGGGAGAAGTCTCAGAAGTAGATATTGATAAAATTATTCCTGATCCTTCAAAGTCGATTAAGAAAGGTGGCTTGGCTCCGTTAGGAGATGGAAAAAACAGATGGATTTTTGAAAAGCTCGATGCGTATTTAGGTCAAGAAGGGTTTTCCTTGACAACTCCGATTGCTGATATCAGTGAGGATGTGTTGAATGTCGTTTTGTATGGAAATGAAGGAATAGAGCGTTCGAATAAAAGTAATGCAATTGTATTTGAAGGAATCATCAATTTTATTTCACGTCATTCTGAAGAAAGTTCTGCTCCAATTCAGCGTTGGGCACAGAGTTTCATGAATAAAAATATCTGTCCAACATGCGAAGGAACACGGATCAAAAAGGAAGCGCATTTTTTCAAAATCAATGGAAAGAATATAGGTGAATTGGCACAAATGGATATTTCCGATTTGGCAGATTGGTTTGCGGATGTCGAATCGACCATGACCAAAAACGAATTGAAAATTGCTACTGAAATCTTAAAAGAAATCAACGCCCGACTAGGGTTTATTGTTGAAGTAGGGTTGACTTACCTTAATTTGCACCGCTCAGCAAAAACACTTTCGGGTGGAGAAGCACAGCGGATTCGTCTGGCGACACAAATTGGGTCTGAATTAATCAATGTCCTATATATTTTAGATGAACCATCCATTGGATTGCATCAACGTGATAATTCACGATTGATAAAATCCCTCAAGCGATTGCGTGATACAGGGAATTCTGTTATTGTTGTGGAACATGACAAAGAAATGATCGAGGCAGCAGATTTTGTTGTGGATATGGGACCAGGAGCAGGAATTCACGGTGGAGATATTGTGAATGCAAGCCCGATAGATCAACTGACAAATAAAAATTCACTCACGAATCAATACTTGACCGGCGTTCGGAAAATTGAAATTCCTGACAAACGTAGAAAAGGAAACGGGAAGAAATTGGTGCTCAAAGGAGCGACAGGACGAAACCTACAAAATGTAGATTTAACCATTCCACTTGGAACATTAATGTGCGTTACTGGCGTTTCTGGAAGTGGAAAATCAACATTGATTAATCAAACCTTGTATCCCATATTATTGAAGGAAATTTATCATGGCGTAAAGAAACCATTACCGTATAAATCAATTTCTGGATTGGAACATTTGGACAAAGTGATAGAAATAGATCAAAGTCCAATTGGAAGAACACCGCGTTCAAATCCTGCCACCTACACCAAATTGTTTGATGAAATCCGTTCACTTTTTGCAGCTTTACCCGAAGCATTAATTCGTGGATATAAGCCAGGACGTTTTTCTTTCAATGTTGTTGGAGGAAGATGTGAAACCTGCAAAGGTGGCGGAATGAAAGTGGTAGAAATGAACTTTTTGCCGGATGTATTAGTGGAATGTGAAACTTGTAATGGACGACGATACAATCGAGAAACATTGGAAGTGCGTTACAAAGGAAAATCAATCAGCGATGTGCTTGAAATGACGATTCAAGATGCAGCCAAATTCTTCGAAAGCGTTCCCAAAATGCACCGAATTTTAGACACCTTGGTTTCTGTAGGATTGGGTTACGTAAAATTGGGGCAACCGTCAACGACTTTGTCGGGTGGAGAAGCACAACGTATAAAATTATCGGCTGAATTGTCCAAAAAAGGAACAGGGAATACCATGTATATTTTGGATGAACCTTCCACTGGTTTGCACTTCGAAGACATCAAAATGTTGTTGATTGTACTCCAAAAATTGGTAGACGAAGGAAATACGGTATTGGTGATTGAGCACAATTTGGACATTATCAAAGTCGCAGATCACATTGTCGATATAGGACCAGAAGGCGGAAAGGAAGGCGGAAAAATTGTTTGTGCTGGAACACCAGAAGTCATCGTTAAGAAATTTGAAACGACCTCACACACGGCGAAGTATTTGAAAATGGAGTTAGATTGACTGAAAAGTTAGATGCTTATGGTACGGTTTTATTTGTTATTTTTGAACAAATAAAATCACTACTTGTTATGAAAAAATCACTATTTACCGTTTTATCAATTGTCATCTCAATGTCTGCATTTTCGCAAATGAGAAGTCAAGGTATACCGACAAATTCGATATCAAAAAGCACGAAGAATGTCGTTAATGTTAACTCACAAAGCAATCAGAAAATACATGATTGGTATCAATTAGAAAATCACTCTTTTGACAGTCAAGCTTTGGTAACGACCAAAGCACTTTGTATTGATACACTCTTGTTTGAGGACTTTCAATCGGAAACGATATCTGCAACTTGGATTAATCAAGATATAGATGGACTAAATGATGCAAACGGTCGTCCACAGAATTGGTTTCCATTTCAAGACTTACAAACCACAACTCCAGGGGATACTAATTATGTTGCGGCTTCTTCTTCTTGGCTTTCTCCAGCGGGAACATCGAATAACTGGTTAATTCTAGATGCGGTTAATCCGTGCATAGATACGAAATTAAATTGGTGGTCCGCTCCTTTTGAAGGACCAACGTTTATGGATGGTTATAAGGTCATGGTTTCTACGACAGGAACAAATATCGGAGATTTCACAACGACTATTTTCACAGCTGCAGAAAGTGTTAACGGAACAGCCACACCAAGTGCAGGTTCAGTTCATACGAACTATAATGGTAACAACGGTGTGTTGCAAGAATGGACAGTTGATTTAGGAGCTTATGACAATCAGACCATTTATATTGCCTTCGTTCATGACTCAAATGATGATAACCTCATCATGATTGATAATATTTTTGTTGGAATTGTGCCACAATATGATTTAGCTGTTGTTGGAACGGATCAAGCACCTCCTTATTATTCAACTCCAATAACTCAGGTGCAAGGACTTACATTTTCTGGAGAGGTTGAATTAGGAGGAGGAATAGATGTGACTCAACCTACTTTGGCTTTTGAAGTTTTTCAAATTATTACGAGCGTATTTACAAATTCAGCTAGTCAAGCAACACAAGTAGCAGGTACAATAAATACGTACACTGCTGTTTCGGCTTTTACACCTGCTGCTATAGATGATTATATGGTCACTTATACCGTAAGTGCGGTAGAAACAGATCCTGCAGATTTTAATAATAGAGATACTACTTACTTTGTAGTAAGTGATTCGGTTTATGCAAGAGATAACGGAACTTATGACGGGGCGTTAAGTATCGGAGCAGGAAGTGCAGGTTTCCTTGGGAATATGTATGAGGTCGTTGCTGCAGATGATATTACGAGTATTACTTTTACATTAACAGCTCCTGCGGTTGGAGATACAATAATTGGTCAAGTTTATAATATGAACGGGGGAGTTCCAGATCAACTTATTGCATTAACGGATACGTTATTTGTAACTAGTGCTTTGGAGGCTGAATATACCTTGCCAATTATTGGTGGTTCTTTGAATTTAGTGCCAGGACAGTATGTTGTTGGTTTATTAGAAAGTATTTCTAGCAGTGTAACATTAGCAACCAACACAGAATATTACGTACCAGGAACATCGTGGGTTTACTTTAATTCAGCTTGGGACAATAACGAGTCGTTTGGTTTTTTCAACACGTATGTGGCACGTGCTAATTTTGGTCCAGTTTGTATCGACCCGACAAGCGCATTTACAAATGCTATAACAGATTTATCCGTTAATTTTACAGATGCGTCGACAGGAACTAATGTGCAGGCATGGTCTTGGGACTTTGGAGATGGTAATACATCTACTCAACAAAATCCTTCGCACACGTATGCTTCCAGTGGAACATACAATGTGTGTTTAACAGTAACTGATGACTGTGGTTCGAATGTTTCTTGCACTTCGATTGATGTTACCGCCTTGGGAATTGAAGAAAATGCATTTGCTGATATTTCTATTTTCCCAATGCCGGCTAATGATTATGTCGTTGTGGGTAACCTAAAGGAAAATCAACATTATACAATTGAGTTGCTAAATAGTATTGGACAAGTGATAAACGTTTATTCAATTTCAGAATCAACTGAGTTAAAAATGGAGCTTTCTGACGTTGCACATGGTGTTTATCAGATTCGAATTAGTTCTAATAATCAAATGGGTGTGAAACCTGTATTGATTGTAAGAAAATAGACGAAATTTAACCATATTATTAAAGCCACATCATATTATTTGATGTGGCTTTTTTTCTAATCAATTTTGATAGTATTGAATTTTTCCGGATAAATAAAATATTAATAATATATTTGTTTCATGATTCAGAACATTAACGCATGCTATTATTATTCAATCCTCTAGAGGAATTGGATGATTGTGCGCGTTTATAAATAGACTTGGCCCCAACGATCATTCGTTGGGGCTTTTTTATTTAATCAATTGAAGATGAAACAAATTTTTGAAAATTACACAAGCGAAGACCACGAGGTGTGGAAGATTCTTTTTGAACGACAAAAAGAGAATTTAAAGGATAAAGCCTGTCCTGAATATCTTGCTGCTTTGGATGAAATGAAAGAGGTATTGAATTCCAATTCTATTCCTCGATTTACAGATTTGAACGAATGGTTTGCGCAGCGAACCGGGTGGGAGATCCACTGCGTTCCGGGATTAATTCCAGTTGACGAGTTTTTTGAATTGCTTGCACAGAAGAAGTTTTGCAGTTCCAAATGGTTGCGCCTAAAAAGTCAGTTGGATTACCTAGAAGAACCTGATATGTTTCACGACATCTTTGGACACGTTCCTTTATTGTCACTTCCGATGTATTCTAATTTCATGCACGAATTTGGTAAGTTGGGAGTTGCCCACAAAGACAGTCCAGAAATACAGATTTACCTGCAACGCTTGTACTGGTTTACCATTGAATTTGGATTGATGAAAAATGATTTAAAAATTTATGGAGCTGGAATACTATCTTCATTTGGTGAATCGATAGAGTGTCGAAAAGACATCAAACAAAAATTGGAGTTTAACATAGAGGAAGTGATTCTAAAACCATACGATTCTGATAAAATTCAGAACGAATATTTTATGATTGAAAATTTCGAAGCCTTATTCGAATCCTTAAAAACAATTGAATTAAAATTTAAAAGCAATGAGTTGGTTAACACATGAAAATAAATTAAAGAAGACCATTTTGTTTAAAACACAAACAGATTTGGCTAAATTTCTATTGAATATTGCGAAAATAGCTGATAAAATGAATCATCATCCCGATTATCAAATTCGTAAATGCAGTGAATTAGATATTTCTTTGTCTACACATGATGAGAATGGAATTACAGAAAAAGATTATGCTTTGGCAGAGAAAATAGATGAGGAGTTGAATTCGTTTTCTAAAAGTTAGTATTACATGGTTTAAAGGTATTATCGTTATTTTAGTGAGAGATTACTATACATGAAATTCAGATACGCAAGACATACCAATAAAATAAAAGCCCAAACGGACTTCTATTCCAATGTAATTGGATTAGAAGTCTTGGGTGGATTTGAAAATCATTCGAATTACAATGGCGTGTTTATGGGTAAACTAAATCAGGATTGGCATATCGAATTCACTGAATCAGATGAAAAACCAACACGTGATCCCGATGAGGACGACTTATTGGTTTTTTATTTAACCGAGGAAGATTTAGCGCAGGTTAACGCGAACATTGTTAAATACGCAATTCCAATTGTGCAATCAAAGAATCCGTATTGGCAAGAAAACGGAATTGAAGTGAAAGATCCAGATGGTTTTGGTGTAATGCTAACCTTGGCAAAGTAAGAGGGGTTTATAAGTTTTTTAGTTGATCACTAATGTTATTTCACTATTGAATTGTATTAATTTTACCGACGAAAATAAAATCTCATTCTAACGGTTCTTATAATTTGAAAAACCTGCTTCTTAAACTCATCGATTCCTTTTATTTTCGGTTTAAGAAATTCATGCCACTTAAAACATACCGTTATGCGGTTTGTGGTGGAGGAAATCTTGTATTGGATACCATTCTATATTACATTTGCTTTCATTACATTTTTGCTAAACAAGATGTCGATTTATCTTTAGTGGTATTGAGCCCACATATTGCATCACTATTTTTTGTTTTCCCAATCACCTTTGTTGTAGGATTTCTCCTCAACCGTTTCATTGTTTTTCCGGAGTCAAATATTCCAGCATGGACGCAACTTTCGCGCTATTTAGGCGTTGGCTTAATTGCGTTATTAATAAGCTATGTTACGATGAAATTTTTGGTAGATGGATTAGGGTTTTACCCAACTCCTTCGAAGGTTCTTAGTATTGGTGTGACGATTATTTTTAGCTATCTTATGCAAAGTAAATTTAGTTTTAAGGTTGATAAATCCTAATTGCAGGAATTAGATTATTGTAAACTTCTCTCATGTATAAATTAGAAATCATACTAAACGAAGTTGAACGGAATATTGAATTTCATGAAAATGTGAATCAAAATGTTTCTCGCGCTTCAATTGGTTGGCAATTAGAACATCTAATGCTCGTCATTAATAATGTTGTAGAGGCGATTGAAAAGTCAAATCCCAATGATTACAAATTTAAATACAAGCCAATTCGTTTTGCAATCATGACAATTAAGAAAATGCCGCGAGGAAAAGCACGTGCGCCTAAAGGTGTTATGCCAAATAAAGAGTTAATGAGAACTTCCGAAAGTATACAGAAGCAACTTGAAATTGCTAGAGCATCTACTCAAAAATTATATAACTTAGATAAAAATCAATTTTTCGTACATCCCTATTTTGGTAATATGAGAAGAAATGCGGCAATTAAATTTTTAGGGATTCATTCCAATCATCATCTGGCGATTGTAAAGGATATCCTGCGATAGGGTTTCAATGAATAGCGTCCAATTGAATCTAGATTGCTTTGTTATTTAATATCTTTACAAAACTAAATTTTAATAAATAAACGATAAGACATGAACAAACTCATTCCATTTCTAACACTAATTTTTTTATTTCAAATGAACTCAAATTTAAAAGCTCAAGTTGATGATCCATACATCTGGATGGAAGAAGTTGAAAGCGAAAAATCAATGGAATGGGTTCTGAACCAAAATAAAATCACGTCAGATAAACTGACGAAAGTGGATGGTTTTGAAGTCATGAAAGCGAAGTATATCGAATCGTATAACGATAAGGATAAAATTGTTTATCCTGATGTTGTCGGAGATTACATGTATAATTTTTGGAAAGATGAAGAACACGTTCGCGGTATTTGGCGTCGAATGAGTTATGATGATTATTTAGCAAGTAAAACAGAATGGGAAACGGTTTTGGATCTTGATGCATTGTCAAAAAAAGACGGTAAAAAATGGGTGTTCCATGGAGCTACGTGGTTGGCTCCTAAATACGAGGTTTGTCTTTTGGGATTATCAGATGGTGGTACTGATGAAGACGTTGTGCGCGAGTTTAATGTCGTTACCAAAGAATTTGTCAAAGGAGGATTTGAATTGCCGACAAGTAAAGGAAGTGCGGATTGGATCAACGAAAATGAATTAATTATTAGTCGAAAATTTGGAGAAGGTTCTATGACTACCTCTGGTTATCCACGTATCGTTAAACGATGGAAAAGAGGAACAGACCTTAATAAGGCAACAGTAGTGACCGAAGGTCCGGATACCTTAATGGGAATTTGGGCGAGCTCATCCTACATAGATGAAGAGCGTTATGTTTTTGTAAGTAAATCAGCGTCTTTCTATTCTCATGAGACCTTCGTTATGATGGATGGAAAATTACACAAATTGAATTTGCCTGAAGATTCTGACCAATCGGGTTACTACAAAGGACAACTATTAGTGACGTTAAATTCTGATTGGGAAATCGATGGGAATAATTTTAAATCTGGTGACTTAGTGGCCGTTGATTTCAAGGGTTTATTAAAAGATGAAATGAAGATAACACTTGTATTTTCACCGGATGAAAGATCAAGTATTGATGGGGTGAGCGTTACAAAAAATCAAATGATTCTAAACATTCTGCACAATGTACAAAGTGAATTATTGACGTGTGATTTCAAAGAAGGGAAATGGACGATTTCAAAAATTGACGCACCGAAATTCGGAAAAATGTTTATCGTTGGAACAGATGATAAGAAGGAAGGGTATTTCTATCAATTCAGTAATTTCATTACACCTCCAACCTTGGTGCATGTCTCGAATGGAAAAGAGCGCCAAATTCGCCAACTGAATCCACAATTTGACGCTTCTAATTTAGAAGTTCACCAATACGAAGTGAAATCAAAAGATGGAGTGGTCATTCCTTACTTTATCGTTCACAAAAAAGATCTAAAATTAGATGGTACAAATCCTACACTTGTATATGCATACGGAGGATTCAATATTTCAGTGACGCCAAGTTACAGTACTCGAACAGGAATTGGTTGGTTAGAGCAAGGTGGAGTTTATGTTATTGCAAATATCCGCGGCGGTGGAGAATTTGGCCCGAATTGGCATCAATCAGCAATAAAAGATAAACGTCAAAATGCCTACAATGATTTTTACGCAGTGTGCGAAGATTTAATTGAAAAGAAAATCACAACTCCTCGTCACATGGGGGCTTTTGGTTGGAGTAACGGCGGATTAATGGCAGGTGTTGTTGCAACTCAACGTCCTGATTTATTCAATGCAGTTATTATTGGAGCACCATTATTAGACATGAAGCGATTCAATAAAATGTTAGCTGGAGCGAGCTGGATGGGAGAATATGGAAATCCAGATCTTCCAGATGATTGGGAATACATTAAAAAATTCTCACCTTATCACAATGCACATGCGGATAAAAAGTACCCTGAGGTATTTTTTGTAACGTCAACAAAAGATGATCGTGTGCACCCGGCGCATGCTCGAAAAATGGCGGCAAGAATGTTAGAACAAGGTCACCCAATTTTCTATTACGAAACGACGGAAGGAGGTCACGGAGCTGCTTCAACAAATGAGCAAGCAGCTTTCAATGAAACAATAATGTTCTCTTATTTAAAAATGAAATTATTTTAAATTTAAAGCGAAGTAAAAAGGCCCTGACAATCTAGTCAGGGCCTTTTTTATTAATATATCACGAGTAAACTATCTTACCAAGGTCAAGTTTCCAGATTGTTCTATAACAGTTCCATCAATTAACATTGCGTTGAATTTGTAGGCAAACGTACCTGAGTTTAACTCCTTGTTTCTAGACATACCATCCCAACATTCACTTTGTGTTTCTGTTTCAAAAACTTTCTCTCCCCAACGATCATAAATCGAATATTTCATTGTAGCAATGCAATTTCCCATCACACATTGGATGTCGTTGTTTCCATCGCCATTTGGTGAGAAAATTGTTGGAATAAATATATCTCCACATACCGTTTGAATTAAAATCATAACAGTGGCTTGACCAGAACATCCAAAAGCATCAGTTCCTGTAACGGTGTAAACCGTAGTTTCAGTTGGAGATGCAACTGGATTTGAACAGTTTGTGCAACTCAATCCTGTTGCCGGAGACCACGTATAATTTGTTGCACCTGAAGCGAAAAGTTGAACTGTGTCACCAGCATCAACTTGAATACTTGTTGGTGAAGCAATAACTGGTAATGACCCAACGACATCAACCTCATAAGTTTCACTAACACTACATCCATTATCATCTGTTACGGTTAAATCATACATGCCTCCAATTAAATTGGATAGTGTAGCACCAGTGCCAGCATTTGGTGTCCACGTATAAGTCAATGTTCCTGTTCCGCCAGTTGCGCTTACTGAAATTTCTCCAATTGCTGCTCCACAATTTGTAGGTGTGATTGTTTCAGATAATACAATTGGCGCTGGCGCTGGAATATTAACTATCTCAGATGCAGAGCATCCTGCAGCATCCGTCACTGTGATTGTATTATTACCTGCGGATAATCCAGTTGCAGTTGCAGTATTTTCTCCTGATGGAGTCCATAAATAAGTTAAAGGAGCTGTTCCGCCGGACGCAGAAACTGTAGCGCTACCATTCGTTGAAGTTGAACAATTCACTCCAACAATATTACTAATTGAAAGTGTTGGAGCTCCAGGTGCGGTAATTGAGAAATTCTCAATTATTTGGCACCCGAGTGCATCTGTAATAGTTACCGTTCCAGGTCCTGCTGCTAATCCGGTAGCAGAAGAAGTTGTACTCGCAGAATTAGACCATACGAATGTATAATTGCTTGTTCCACCTGAAACATTTACTGTTGCAGAACCAGTGCTTGTACCACAGCCTGTTGGCGTTGTATTAACAGAGGCACTTAACGCTGCTGACGGCTGAGTAATATTCACATTAATTGTACCTGGACAACCCGCATCGTCTAGAATGTTTACAGTGTAATTTCCTGAAGCCAAACCTGTTTGAGTGGCTCCATTTAAACTTCCCGGTACCCAAGTATAAGTGTAGGGAGCAGTCCCATTTCCAGCAGAAACAGTAGCTGCACCTGTACTTTGTCCGAAACAGTTTACATTTGTTTGTGATGTAATATTGGTAGTTAAAGTAGTACAAGGGTTACTTGTGCATGCTGTTAAACTACCAGCCGAATTAATTAAATAGGTAGTTCCAGTATTATCTGTCACTTGGATTGGAAAGTTAGCACTCGGAGTGATAGTTGTGCCAGTAGCAAAGTTTTGTAATCCTCCTGGACTATTACAAGTCGTGACAGGAGTGAAACCATTTAGACACGTAGATGTAAAAGCAACCCAAGAATATCCGCAAGCGGTACACTGAGTTTGATTTGTTATTGGAGTTGAACCTGGCGCAATTGTTTCTTGCCAAGTGTAAGGTCCAACACCATCACTTACAGTGAAATCTCCATTGGCTTCAAGACATACTGTTAAACCAGTACACGGACTAACTGTGATTGTTGTGTTTGCAACATAACCACATGACATAGTGAATGTTATTGCGTGTGTTCCAATACCAGCAATTGCTGGATCAAATGCACCTGTTGAAGCATTGGTAATACCTGGACCTGCCCATGTTCCAACAGGAGTTGACGAGCAATTTCCACCTAGTCCTCCAGTAGCTGTCAGAGTAACAGGAGAATCAGTAATACACAATGTTGATTGATTAAGAATATCGGCATAACAACATGTTGTAGCTTCGATGCTCACATCGTCAATAAAGTAATAAGCAAAATAATTTCCAAATCCCGAACCTCCAGCTGGCGCAACAGTTGTTGCAGCTGATGTGTTAAAGTTTCCGATGATAAAATATTGCTCACCTCCAGTTGCAACATAATCCCATTGCAAACGAACCCAATTCATTGTATCAGCAAGGACACCGCAAGTGTTAATTAATTGAGGTGTTTCAGCGATTCTCGCTCCTTGGGAGCATGCGTCTCTAAGATATTGAGTATTTGAAAAGAAAACACCTAAATCTTGAACTGCATATGGTGAGCCATCTGCTAGACTTACATAAAACGACACGCAATATGTTTGACCTGCCGTTAACGGCGTACTTGTATGTCCTTGAATGTATTCCTTATATTCATCCGGAAGGCCAAATACAGATTCGTATGCAATTAATCCGGCATGTCTAGTTCCTGTTCTAGAATATTGCCATCCAATTCCAAAAGAAGTGGCGTCTGGCATAAAGGTTGGACCTGGAGCACCTCCGAATATGGTGTTGCATGCAGAAAACAAATCGGGAGAAGAACAACTATCACCTGGAATATTTGAATTTGCATTATCCCATGATGGGTTTAAATCAGTTCTGAAGCCTTCACCTCCAAAATTTGCACAGTTTGTATTTGTGATTTCAAAACTAGGGTTGACAACTAAATTTTGAGAATAACTCGTAAAAATAAAAAGAGTTAAAAAAGATAGTATTATTTTCATATGTGTTATAAATTAATTCGTAGTAGTATTTTGGATATAAATCCATCACTTTTTAAATCGAATAATTCAGAACTATTTTATGGGATTTTTGACAAAGTAGTAGTCGCGAATCATCAAAAGTAGTAGTGTTTTTAACGATTTTGGTTGTATTAGCTTTTGTGTCAACATGTAAAATTGGCACAATGCAAATTTAATTATTAATTACGATTTCTTAAAATTCTGAAAAAACATTTCACAATTGGCATTCAATTGTTGAAAAGTATTATGCGTACATATTATATATTTTTCTATCTTATGGTTTATAAACTATAATGAAACTAGAATTATGAAGAAAATCTCTCCAATTTTCATCTTGTTTGTTTCGATTAGCATGAGCTATTCTCAACAATACAATACAGCCTTAGGGATTAAGGCTGACTATTCTTCTGTGAACTTAGGTTACGCAGATTTGAGTGTCAAACATTTTTTTACTGAGCAAGACGCATTTGAAATTAACGCTGGTGGTGGCCAGCGCTTTTTATGGATGCAAGCAATGTATCTGAGAAGTCAACCTATGATAAAGGAGATTGATTGGTATTTTGGTGCTGGAATTGATGGTGGTTATTGGGCCACAACAGGTGGAGGTAGAGAAGATATTCAAGGTCAGCATGGTTTTTGGACAGGAATTGATGGAACAATTGGGATTGAATATACTTTCGATGTTGTTCCAATTAATTTAGCGTTAGATACTGGTCCAACTTTTCGAGTGATTCCTGATTTAAAATTTGGATGGAATGCGGCGATTGCTTTTAGGTATGCTTTCCGAAAACGAATTAGAAGATAAAAAAAATAGCCTGTCAAAACTGACAGGCTATTTTCAAAAAGATATTGAATAAATTATAACGCCTTAACGTTTACTGCGTTCATTCCTTTTTTTCCTTCTTTCAATTCGAATTCAACTGTATCTCCTTCTTTAATTTCATCAATTAATCCTGAGATGTGAACGAAGTGCTCACTGTTTGATCCGTCTTCAACGATAAATCCAAATCCTTTAGATTCGTTGAAAAATTTTACTGTACCTTGTTTCATTGTAATATATTATTAATTACCTCAAAGTTAGTTTAATTTTCATTCAAACTACAAAAAAACGAATAGTTTACTGATTTAGTAAGGTAATAAGGTCGGTAAAGCGTGTACGAATCCTTAATACCATTGGTATTCAGCATAGTTTAAAAAAGAAATAAAAAATCAATTAAACCAAACTAAATCAGGATAATATGGTCGTTATTCGAAACGTTTGAACACAATCGAAGCAATATGTCCACCGAATCCAAATGTGTTACTCATAGCATATTTCATTTCCTTTGGCTCCGCTTTTGACAATGGAAAGTGATAATTATCTTTAAAACTTGGCTCCATTTCTGTAGTATTGATCGTCGGTGGAATCATACCATCCCTTAATGCTAATACACTAACAATTCCTTCTATCGCACCTGCAGCACCTAATAAATGTCCAGTCATTGATTTCGTTGCCGAAATAGATAAATTTTTTCGTTTATTAAAAACACGATCTACTGCAATCATTTCACTTTGATCGCCTTGAGGTGTTGATGTAGCGTGCATATTAATGTAGTCAATATCATTAGCGGATATTCCAGCTTCTCGCATTGCTTCTAACATTCCTAAAACTGCTCCATCTCCTTCAGGATGAGTTCCAGTTAAATGGTATGCATCTGCGGCTTGACCGCCACCTACAATTTCGCCATAAATAATAGCTCCTCGTTTTTTTGCATGTTCATATTCTTCTAAAATCAAAGCGCCTGCACCTTCACCCATAACAAAACCATCTCTGTTAACGTCAAAAGGACGAGAAGCTGTTTCAGGAGAATCATTCCTAGTGGATAATGCTTTTGCCGAAGCAAATCCGCCCATTGCTGGTTGGGTAATTGCTGCTTCAGATCCTCCAGTGATAATCATGTCGGCTTTGTCCCATTTGATATAGTTGAATGCCTCTATCATCGCTGTATTTGAAGTCGCACAGGCCGAAACGGGACAAAAATTAACACCTCTCAAACCGTATTTTATAGAAATAATACCAGAAGCAATATCAACTAATATTCTAGGAATAAAAAATGGTGAGAAACGAGGTGTGCCATCTCCTTCGCAGTATTCCATCATAGCATCTTGAAATGTTTGAATTCCACCATTTCCAGATCCCCAAATAACTCCAACTCGGTCTTTATTTATTTCATCAAAATTTATGTTTCCATTTTTCACAGCTTCATCCACTGCAACAAGTGCATATTGCGAAAACGGATCATACTTTTTTATTTCCTTCACATCGAAATGTTCCGCTGGATCAAAGTTCTTTAATTCACATGCGAATTGTGCTTTGAATTTTTCAGTGTCGAATTTAGTAATCGGACCTGCTCCAGAAACACCATTCTTGATATTCGTCCAATACTCCTCTAGATTATTTCCTATTGGAGTCAATGCTCCCATTCCTGTAATAACTACTCTTCTCATCTTGCGCTTAAATTATAGAAATCCTAACTCCAATTGTGCTTCTTCGCTCATCATGTCTTTGTCCCAAGGTGGATCAAAAACGATATTTACTTTGCACGAATTAAACATTTCATGTTCTGAAACTTTCTTTTCAACATCTGCAGGCATGGATTCAGCAACAGGACAGTTTGGAGAAGTCAAGGTCATTTCGATTTCAACATTACTGTCTTTATCTATTTTTACTTCGTAAATAAGACCTAATTCGTATATGTCTACAGGAATTTCAGGATCAAAAATTGTTTTTAAAATCTCTACTACTTTATCTTCTTGTTCGTTCATGTCTTAATTTGTTAGTGCCTTTAATGCGCTCATTTTCATTCGTTTTACCATGCTAGCTAGACCATTTGCTCTAGTAGGTGATAAATGTTCTTGTAGTCCAATCTCGCGAATGAAGAACAAATCAGAAGTTGCAATTGTTTTTGGTTCTTCATTGTTCATTACACGAATCAAAAGTCCAATAATACCTTTTGTAATGATGGCATCAGAGTCAGCTGTAAATTTCATTTTTCCATCTTCCAATTCTGTTTCCAACCAAACACGGGATTGACAACCTTCGATTAGTCGATCTTCTGTTTTTTTCCCTTCGTCAATTATTGGCAGCTCTTTACCTAATTCGATGATGTACTCGTATTTGTCCATCCAATCGTCATAGATTGCAAACTCCTCAATTATTTCATTTTGCTTTTCTTCAAGTGTCATTTTGTCAATTTTCTACCGAAGCATCGAAATACTTCGCTTTAATCCATTCACTAATATATCTACTTCTTCTTTCGTATTGTAAAAAGCAAAACTAGCACGAATTGTTCCTGGTATTTTAAAGAAGTCCATCACTGGCTGAGTGCAGTGATGCCCCGTTCGAACTGCAATTCCTTGTTTGTCCAACAAAGTACCTACATCAAAAGGGTGGAGTCCGTCAATAACGAAAGAAACAACACTTGTTTTACGTTCAGCTGTTCCAATTATTCTTACCCCTTCAATCTTTAATAATTCCGTTTGCGCATAAGTCAATAAATCTGTTTCATACACTTCAACAGCATCTAAGTCCAATTGATTTAAAAACTCAAATGCAGTGCCGAGCGCAATTCCACCAGAAATATTTGGTGTTCCTGCTTCAAATTTATGTGGAAGTTCGTTATACGTTGTTTTTTCAAAAGTCACTTTGGCAATCATATCACCTCCACCTTGGTAAGGAGGCATTTGATCTAGAATGGCTCTTTTTCCATAGAGAATTCCAACTCCAGTCGGTCCAAAAACTTTATGTCCCGAAAAGGTGAAAAAATCACAGTCCAATTCTTGTACGTCAATTTTTATATGCTGAATGCTTTGTGCACCATCAATTAATACTTTTGCACCAATCGCATGCGCTTTTGATATAATCTCGCGAACTGGATTGATTGTTCCAAGTGCATTAGATATATGTGTTACTGAAACTAGCTTTGTTTTATTCGATAAAAGTTTGTCAAATTCAGACATGATTAACTCGCCATTGATGTTAATCGGAATGACTTTTAAAACACATTTCTTGCGTTCACATAACATTTGCCAAGGAACTATATTTGAATGGTGTTCCATAGCAGATATGATTATTTCATCACCTTCAGCTAATAAATCGCCAAAAGAAAAAGCCACTAAATTTATTCCACCTGTCGTTCCAGAAGTAAATAAAACTTCATCTGAAGAAGGTGCATTAATGTATTTCTGAATGGTTGTTCTTGCGTCTTCGTACAAAGTTGTTGCATGTTGACTTAAAAAGTGAACTCCACGGTGAATATTCGAATTTTCTTTCGTGTAATAACGAGCAATAGCGTCAATAACCATTTGCGGTTTTTGAGAAGTTGCCCCATTATCCAAATAAATCAATGGCTTGTCGTAAACTGTTTGATTTAACGTCGGAAACTGTTTGCGAACCGATGCAACGTCGAATTCTGCTATTACTTCATGTTGTTTCATAGTTCAAAGATACGAAATCCCCTTATTTTGAATAGTTCTAAACAAAGAAATAATTGGTTTATTTAATTAGGGATAAGTCGAACGAAAAATGTTAGAAGCTAAATGTCGGAGGAGTGAAATTAAAATCAATTTTTTTTAGATACATTAAAAACTCTTGATTCCCATCTCCGCCTAGTAGTGGAGAGGAAATGTGTTCAACATATTTAAAGTGATTATCCAGGGCAACACGTTGAATTCGCTTGATAACGGCAGGAAACAATTTTTTATCCTTTACAATACCACCTTTACCAATATTTTCTTTACCTACTTCAAATTGAGGCTTAACCAATACGACAACTTCACCATTCGTTTTGATGAAAGAATGAATAAACGGCAATATTTTTTCAAGTGAAATAAACGAAACATCAATTACGCAGCCGTCAACCGGTTCAGGAATAAGATTTGAATTTAATTCACGTACATGCGTTTTTTCCAGGTTGATTACATTCGGGTTTTCCTTTATAGTTGAATGCAATTGATCTCGGCCGACATCTACGCAATAAACTTTTGAAGCACCATTTTTCAGTAAAACTTCAGTAAAACCACCTGTCGAAGCACCAATATCTATAAATGTTTTACCATTTATTTCCAAGGGCCATTTTTCAATTGCTCCAATCAATTTTAATGCGCCTCTGGAAACCCAAGGAATTTCTTCGGCAACAAGTTCAATTTTACTGTCGATTGGAAAACGTTTTCCAGTTTTTGTAATTAATACACCATTGACTTTTACACCATCCTCTTTAATGATTTTTTCAGCTCTTACGCGGGTACTAACCAAATTTAGTTGCACGAGTAGTTTGTCCAATCGTTCTTCTTCCATAATGCAAAGATAATTCTTCCAACTTTATTTTAAGTTTGGAAATCAAAAAAAGGAGTAGAATTGTCAACTGGAAATGTACCCACATTCGCAATTCATAGCTATATTTGTTCTTTATTTAAGAAGGTGAAGACAGTTTATATTACAAGAAGAGAAACATTCAATGCGGCGCACAAATTGTACCGTGAGGATTGGACAGTAGAAAAAAACGAGGAAGTTTTTGGGCGATGTAGCAATCACAATTGGCATGGACACAATTTTACAATTTTTGTTACAGTGAAAGGGATTCCGAGTCCTGAAACGGGATTTGTAATGAATTTAAAAGACCTTAGTGATATAATTAAGGCAGAAGTAATAGAACCTCTAGACCACAAAAATTTGAATTTGGACGTACCTTTTTTAAAAGGAATGCTGGCTTCTACGGAGAATGTAGTGATTCAAGTATGGGATAGAATTAAGACGCCGATTGCGCAAGCAGGAGGGGAGTTAGTAAAAATCAAATTAGTAGAGACGGAAAATAATTACGTGGAATACTTTGGTGGAAATGAGCCATTTTAATTTGATATAAAAGTTAAAGAATGGAATACAACGATGAATTAACCAAGAAGTTATCAGGACATTACAAAGATGTTTTGGACCTTATTGGTGAAGATGTTAACCGAGAAGGATTGCAGAAAACACCGGAACGAATGGCGAAGGCCATGCAATTTCTTGTGCAAGGGTATGATCAACATCCTGATGAAATTATGAATTCCGCAATTTTCCATGAAGAATACTCAGAAATGGTTATTGTTAAGGATATTGAGGTGTACTCGATGTGCGAGCATCATATGCTACCATTCTTTGGAAAAGCGCACGTCGCTTATATTCCAAATGGGAAGATTGTTGGTCTGAGTAAGGTCCCACGAATTGTTGATGCTTATTCTAGACGTTTGCAAGTTCAGGAGCGTTTAACCATAGAAATTCGCGATTGCATTCAAAGAACGCTTGAACCAAAGGGCGTTGCAGTTGTCATTGAAGCATCACACATGTGTATGCAAATGCGCGGAGTACAAAAACAAAATTCTGTAACGACATCGAGTGCGTTTACAGGATTATTTTTAAAAAATGATTCAACTCGAAAAGAATTTATAAATTTAATTCAAGCAAAATTATCTTAATTATGAACTCAATTTTAGATCAAGACGGACAAGGTTACTCGAAAGAGATTACGAGAGACTTTTTTAAGAATGTGTACGCATACATGTTCGGTGCATTGGCAATTTCTGGAATAATCGCTTATACGGCGGGAACCCCAGAAGTATTTACTAAATATTTTATCAATTCAGAAGGGACAGGTTTGTCTCCATTATTCTATGTTGTCGCATTCGCTCCTGTTGGACTCGGACTGCTAATTCAGATGGCATACCAGCGATTGTCTTTTGGTTTGTTGCTACTTCTTTTTATGGTTTATTCAGTTTTGATGGGGCTTAGCTTAAGTTCAATCATGCTTGTATATGCCGGACAAGATATTGCTATTACCTTTTTCGTTACAGCTGGTGCTTTTGGTGGTATGGCAGTATTAGGATATACCACGCAAACAGATTTAACAAAATTCGGAAGTTTGATGTACATGTTGTTCATCGGAATATTTATTGCTGGAATAGTCAATATGTTTATGCAAAGTGAAATGATGAGTTATATTATTGCAATCATCGGTGTATTCGTTTTTACAGGATTAACGGCATATTACATGCAACAGTTAAAGGGAATTGCACAGGATCAAACTCTGTCACATATGGATAGAAGTAAATTGGCAGTCGTAGGTGGACTTCAATTGTACATCCTATTCGTAAACTTATTTCTTTCTTTATTGAGATTAATTGGTGGAAGAGATTAAACTATTTACACATTAAAACCTAACAAAATGAAAAAATCAATTTTAAGTATTGTATCGATTTTAGTAGTATCTGCATCGTCTTATGCTCAAACAATTATGGCTCCTTTTTGCCCAAATGCAGAGCCACGTCTTTGGGGGTTTATAAATGAAAAAGGGGAGGAAGTTATACCAGCCACTTATGATGAAGTTCTTGAATTTTCAAATGAAGGGGCAACATTAGTTCGAAAAGGAAAAGCTTGGAGTGTTATCAATAAATCAAATGAAGAAGTTGTTGTTGAGGCAAAGGGATTTGCTCCAATGAGTATTTTTGGTTTTGGTAAAAGAGGTTACTCAGATGGATTACTTGTAATTGGACAGGGTAAATTATTGGGAGTAATTGACACAAAAGGGAAAACAATTCATCAATTTAAATACACGACTATTTCTGATTTTGAAAATGGTGTTGCCACAGCAAAAATTGGAAAAGAATTCTTTATTCTTAAAGCGGATGGAACAACTATTCCTGTTCCGAATGTGATTGATTTAGATTACCACAAGGAAGGATTAATTCCTTTTCAAATAGCATCAAAATTATTTGGATACATGGATGCATCGGGAAAGGAAGTAATTGCTCCAACGTATAAAGCGGTTGGTTATTTCTCGAACGGTTTAGCTTGGGCGAAAAATACAGATGGTACAGTTGGATATATTGATAAAACTGGAAAAAATGTAATCGCAGCTAAGTTTTTAGCAGCTAAAGAATTTGATAAGGTGGTTGGAGTTGCGCGGGTTAAAGCTGGAGATGAATGGATGTATTTGCGAAAAAATGGTGAAACTTTCACTGTTAATGGAGCAACAGGACTTGGTGACTTTTCTGATGGTTTAGCATATGCTAAGATGGGAGAAAAAGTTGGGTTTGTGAATGATAAAGGTGAATGGACTATAGAGGCTAAATTTGATAAAGTGCGAGACTTTCAAGCCGGATATGCAGCAGTTAGAGTCGGTGAGAAGTGGGGAGTGATTAATAAGAAAGGAGAGTTTGTTGTAGAACCTAAATTTTATGACATTAAGAACTTTTCTAAAGTGAAATAATTCATTTCTACTTTCACGGAATAATAATTTTTATAACTTTGAAAAAAAGAGAAGACTATGTCAGATAATTATTTTGAACATTCAACCGTAGCTTTAGGAACTATTGTGTCAATTGTATTAATTGCAATTGTACTTTCTTTAGTTTTCTTCGGTTAATAAGAAACATACATAATGTTACGATCCTGTCTGTCTTTGGACTGATGGGATTTTTTTGTGCTAAAAATTTAGTTTTACTATGCCTTTTAATTCAATCTTCGCCTGGATGATGAAGAAACGAATCCATCAAATAGATTTGTTTCGAAAGTATCCTAATGAAGTGCAACACGAAATGCTGGAGCAATTCATAATTCAAGGGAGAAAGACGGAATACGGACAAAAAAACTCATTTTCAAAAATCAAGACCTATCAAGATTTTAAGAAAATTCCCCTTCAAACGTACGAAGACGTGAAGCCATATGTGGATCGATTGATGAATGGAGAGCAAAAGCTATTATGGCCAACTGAAACAAAATGGTTTGCTAAATCATCTGGAACTACAGATAGTCGAAGTAAATTTATTCCTGTTACGAAGGAATCACTTGAAGAATGTCATTACAAAGGAGGTAAAGATTTACTTGCGATGTATTATGACAATCATCCGAATCGAAAATTATACAAAGGAAAGCACTTGATTATCGGTGGTTCAGCTGAAATCAATCAACTTTCGGCAGATTCATATTTTGGAGACCTTTCTGCAATTATTGTAAAAAATCTTCCTTGGTGGGCAGAAATTCGACGTACACCATCTCGCGATATTGCTTTGATGAGTGAATGGCAAGAAAAAATTGAACAAATGGCGCGTTCAACAATGCACCAAGATGTATATATATTGGCTGGTGTTCCTAGTTGGACGATGGTTTTGGCAAATAGAGTTCTAGAGTTGTCTGGCAAATCGAACTTAAAAGAAGTTTGGCCTAATTTAGAGCTATTTATGCATGGAGGAGTGAGCTTTGAACCTTATAGAGAGCAATTTAAGCGTTTAATTCCTGATGAAAACATGAATTACGTTGAAACATATAATGCTTCAGAAGGATTTTTTGGAATTCAAGATGAAGTCGATTCCAATGAAATGCTGCTTATGTTGGATTATGGAATCTTTTTCGAATTCATTCCAATGTCTTTATTTGATGGTGTTAATTCGAAAGTCACCCTTTCTATTGATGAGGTTGAATTGGACGTGAATTATGCACTTGTTATCACTACAAATGCAGGATTATGGCGCTATATTTTGGGTGATACAATCAAGTTTACTAGTAAAACGCCATATCGATTTAAAATTACTGGCAGAACTAAAAGCTTTATAAATATTGCTGGAGAAGAAGTGATAGTGGAAAATGCGGACAATGCCATTGCTGAGGCATGTTCTAAAACAAATGCGCAAATTCGCGAATATACGGTCGGACCGATTTTCATGGAAGAAGAAGAGAAGGGAGGGCATGAGTGGATTATTGAGTTTATTCGAATGCCAGATGAAATGGAACGATTTTGTCGTATCTTAGACGAACGTCTTCGTTCTTTAAATTCTGATTACGATGCGAAGCGTTATCACAATATGGTGTTGAATGAGCCCGTTATTCACCTAGTGAAAAAAGGAACTTTTGATAAATGGCTAGATTCAATAGGTAAATTAGGTGGACAGAACAAAGTTCCACGCCTATCAAACGATCGCGTTATTGTGGAACAAATTTTGGAATTGATTGACGTAAAAACGAATGAGCATGTATAAATTTTTGATTGCTTTTCTTGGAGTTTTTAGTGGATTTGTGAGTCATTCACAAGATTCTTTGGGTTATCAATGGATTGAATTGCAAGCATACCCAGTCAAGGAAAATCAAGTGTGGCACATTGATGTATTGGAATACTATTTTGCTTCTGATAATGGAACAATCAATAAGTATTCGCTGGATGGAAAATTGATGTTTTCCCAAAGTATTAAATCGTTGGGTCAAATTAAGGATTTTGTATCCATTAACACATCCAAATTGATTCACTTTTCAGAGGAGCAACAAACACTCTGCTATTTTGACAATACATTAACTGAATTAGACGATTGTGTGGACCTAGCAGATGAAGGATTGGTAAACGTTACAATGATTTCTGCATCCAGTCAACCCAATAAAGTATGGGTGTTTGATAGATTTAATTCGCGATTACTGTTACTTTCCTTGAACCGATTGAACCAACAACAAGAGGTGATAAACATTATTGGAACATTGGATATTAAAGAAGTGTCGCAAATCAAAGAAAGAGGGAACCGATTATTTGTGGTTGATCCAACAAAAGGGGTGTATATTTTTGATCTTTACGGCTCTTTGATTGAGTTTGTACCAGAAGTTGGTGTTATTCAGGTAGATGCGCATGAAAAAGCAATGTTTACTTTGCACAAAGATAAATTAAAGGTGCGATTTTTTGATTCTGATAAATCAGAGGATGTTGCGCTTCCAATGCCCGAAATTAGTGGGTTCATGTACCGAAATCAGCACTTCTTTTTTAAGGTAAAAGAGAGTGTTCATAAATTTGAGTTGCAAATCTCAAAATAATCCTTGATTCTTCTCTCAAAGTTTGTAATTTAGTCAATCTAAATCAGAAGTACAATGCATATTGCAGTAGCAGGAAATATAGGATCAGGAAAAACTACGTTAACTACCATGTTAGCGAAACATTTTGGATGGGATACACATTTTGAAGATGTGGAGCAAAACCCATATTTGAACGACTTTTATGAAGACATGCAACGTTGGTCCTTTAACCTTCAGATTTATTATTTGAACAGTCGTTTTACCCAAACGCAAGAAATTCAAAAAACAGAAAAAACAGTTATCCAGGATAGAACCATTTATGAGGATGCGTTTATTTTTGCGCCAAATCTTCATTCTATGGGATTGATGACCACTCGTGATTTCGAGAATTATTTTTCATTATTCAACTTGATGGATTCATTCGTTTCTGCGCCAGATTTATTGATTTATCTAAGGGCTAGTGTTCCAACATTGGTGAATCAAATTCAACAGCGTGGTAGAGAGTATGAAGAGAGTATTCGATTAGATTACTTGAAGCGCTTAAATGAAAGATATGAAGCTTGGATTTCCACTTACGATAAAGGGAAATTGCTGGTGATAGATGTTGACAATAATAACTTTCCGGAAAGTCAAGAAGATTTAGGGAAGATTATCAACGCGATTGATGCCGAAATCAACGGTTTATTCTAAAAACAAATTAACATGATTGTAGTAACAGGTGCGGCAGGATTTATTGGAAGCTGCCTCGTTGGTCGTTTGAATAAAGCGGGACACGATGATATCGTAGTGGTAGATGATTTTTCGAAAACGGAAAAAAACCGAAATTTAGAAGGTAAAACAATTGCTGCGAAAGTTGGTAGAAAAGATTTTATTCAATGGTTAAAGGAATTTTCAGATGAAGTCGATTTCATTTACCACATTGGTGCTAGAACTGATACAACGGAATTCGATGAGTCAATTTTTGATGAATTAAATGTGAATTACTCGAAAGATATCTGGAACATCTGTGTTGAAAAACAAATTCCATTGGTATATGCAAGCTCTGGTGCAACATATGGTTTAGGAGAGTTTGGATATAAGGATGATCATGCAATTATCCCAAAATTGAAGCCACTGAACCCGTACGGTGAGTCTAAAAATAATTTTGATATTTGGGTATTGGAGCAATCAAAGTTCCCTCCATTTTGGGCCGGCTTGAAATTTTTCAATGTATACGGTCCTAATGAATATCATAAGGCACGAATGGCTTCCGTTATTTTTCATGCTTTTAATCAAATTACAGAAACGGGTGCTATGAAATTGTTCCGTTCCCATAATCCAGATTACGCTGATGGCGGACAATTACGAGATTTCGTTTATGTGAAAGATTTATTAGATGTTTGCCTATTTTTGAAAGATGAAACGCCAAATTCTGGAATCTACAATTTGGGTTCAGGAACAGCTCGAACATTTTTAGATTTGGCGAAAAACACATTTAAGGCAATGGGAAGAGAAGAGTCAATTTCTTTTGTTGATACTCCGATCGATATTCGCGATAAATACCAGTATTTTACCGAAGCAGATATTGAAAAATTAAGGTCAGCGGGTTATTCTAAAAAATTCCACACATTAGAAGAAGGAATAGAAGACTATGTTCAGAATTACTTAATGTCGAATTTAACTTTTTAGATTTTATTATTTTTCTAATATAAATCTGAAGTTTTCGTTGTTTTCGGTATACATCATCTCTATGTCGTTGTTTGTTATTAATAGTATACTACCCTCCTTAATTTGATCGATGGTGCCATCCAAATTGATTCGAAAAAAATCAAACGATTTCCCTTCTTCCTTTAATACGATTGTTCCAGAATCATTTTTTTCAATTGTTCCTGCTGGAGTCGTATAATTCATATTTACAGTATATTTCCCTTCACCATCATTAAAATCTGAGAAACTGAACGTTCCTGTCGTCTCATAATTATAAGAAAGCCCATTTGATTTTGTTACCTTCATTTTATAAATTGTCCATTCACCATCCATTTTCTTTTCAGTGGACTTTGTTTTGTTGCAAGAGGCAAATAAAAATGACAAAGTAAAAATGATGAATAGTTTATTTAGCATGATTGAATCGAATGATTAGCGCACGATTGGTGCGAATTAGCTTTTTAAATAGTCGAATTGTATTGTCTTGCGCCTTCTTCTTTAATGAAATGGCTTCGGCATTCTTTTGGATACGATACTTTGCTTTTGCTTCTAGTTTTCTTCGTGTGTGATCGCTCCAATTTCCTTGTTCTTGAAAAATTTCAGTTTTTGATGGTGTTACAATCACGTCTAATATTTTAGGTTCAGGTAGTGTTACCCAAATACTGTCCTTATTGGATGTGACAGAATAATTTTTACTTGTCAAATCAATTCCATACTTCACTTCGCCTTGAACAATAATAGTCAATCTCCTTTTTATTCCTCGATTAATAACTCGCATCCATTCGTCGGGATCAAGAACATTCGTAAATTCACCATAGTATTCAACGGTATCGATTACAACTTCATCCTTGTAACTTACGGTGCTTATTTCAGCAATTGTTTTTATCGATTCTATGTGGATAGGCGTATCTGCAATTTTCAATTCTGTATCATCTGCCGGAGCGAAATAATTGTAAACCAGCATTACAAGGAACACAAGGCATCCCATAACGAAGATGTTTTTCAGTAAACGCACATACTCATTTTTCATCTTTCTGAATTGTTCGTTTAACTATCACCTTCTCAAAACCCATTTGCGAGTAGAAATCGATTAAAAATGCTTCTGCATTGTTGTTGGCGTCTTTTAATATTCCTGTTTCTAGAATGTCTTTTTTAATTGACTCTTCTCCTTGTTTTAAGAAGGTGTTTTTTTCCTTTTGAGTAAAGCTTGATCGAAGTCCTGTAACGCTTTCCATTTCTGTACGGATCAGGTTTGGATCCATTGTGAAAGACGTTATTGTTGCTGTAGGAAGTTTAATTTCAATTGTTGTTCCGCTTACCTTGATATCGTCGTCTTTTAGTTTTGACAAATCAACACCAGCCTTAATTTTCGCTTTACAGTGAATTAATATTTTTCGATCTCCTATTTTATACCATTCTTGAGCTTCATCGTCCAATTTGACAATCTTCCCAACAGTGTATTCAGTCGTTGACAATTCGCCAATATTTCGAATTTCATAGACTTCGGCTACGGGAACAGGTGTTGGTTCCGAGCATGCAGCCAGAAATAAGATAAAAGTGATATAGATAAATTGTTTGATCATTATGAAAATGGCGCTAACGCCATCATTTGCATTCCAATTTTTAAAGCGTTGTCGTCAATATTGAATTTAGGGTGATGCACTCCAAAAACGATTCCTTTCGCTTCGTTGCGAACGCCTAAACGGAAAAAACATACGGGAATTTCTTGCGAATAGTAAGAGAAATCTTCTGCCGTTAAACGAATTGGCAATTCTTCTACCTTTTCTTCGCCCAATAATTCAATTGCCGCCGTTCTCATTTTTGCAGTCGTAGCTGGATCGTTTTCTAAATATGGGTAGCCTTTGCTTATTTCCACATCAGCCGTTCCTCCATTGGCTGCTGCTAATTCTTTTGCTGTCGATTCGATGATTTGCAACGCTTCTGCTCTCCAGTTTTCATCCATTGTACGAAAGGTTCCTTTTAAATAGGCCTTTGAAGGAATTACATTTGTTGCTCCAAGTGCTTCAAAATGTCCGAATGAAAGAACACATGGGATTTTAGGATCACATCGTCTACTTACAATTTGCTGCATGTTTGTAACAATATTTGCACCAATTAATATCGGGTCGATGCATTGATGCGGCGTTGCTCCGTGACCACCTTTACCGTTTATTGTAATATAAATTTCATCGCAAGAAGCCATGTATATTCCTTCTTTGAAACCAACATTTCCAACGGGCATGTCAGGAAAAACATGTAAAGCGAACATTTCCTTTACCGTCGGATTTTCCAATGCGCCATCGCGAATCATGTAAGTTGCTCCCCCAGGATTTTTTTCTTCTCCCGGTTGGAAAAGCAATTTCACGGGTTGTGGAAGTTGATCTTTAATCGAGTTTAAAATCTCCGCAGCTCCTAACAAAATGGAAGTATGAACATCGTGTCCACAAGCGTGCATTACACCATCCACGGTTGATTTGTAAGCTACTTCATTCTCTTCCTGAATGGGCAAGGCATCCATGTCAGCTCTCAAACCAACGGCTTTTTGATCATTTGTGTGATGCGCTGCTTTTATCAAGGCAACAATTCCAGTATCGCCAATTTTAGTTGTATGTTCAATCCCAAGTTTTGACAACTGTTTAGAAACATACTCCATCGTATTGTATTCTTGATAGGACAACTCTGGATGTGCATGAATGTGCTCACGATACAATTTCACCTTATCGAAAAGTTCATTCGAAAGTTGTTCAATTGTATTTTTGAGTTCAGAATTCATTGCTATAGACTATAAATTGTTGAGTTCAAAGATAATCAATAAGTTCAAAGTTAAATACTGGATCAAACGAACGAGTTTGGCTCGAACTATCCGAAAACTTTTTTCAACAAATCAGTAACTCTCGCGCCTGGATTTTTACGAATTTCCAATTCTTGCTTCGCAACTTGAATAAACAATCCATCAATCGCTTTATTTGTCGCAAATTCTTCCAAGTCTGGATTCACTTTTTGAACCAATGGAATTTTGTTGTATGTTGTAAAAATGGTATTCCAGTGTTTTGTCGCACCCACCTTTTCCAAAGAAACTTTTATTATCGGTCTAAATTTTTCAACCAATGCATCGCGTGTTGATTTTTCTAAAAAGCGTGTTGCAGCGTCTTCATTTCCTTTTAATAATCCCATTGCATCAGTAACTGTCATGTTTTTTATAGCAGATACAAATAAATCTTTTGCACTGGAAGCGGCATCTTCTGCTGCTCTGTTAATGGATTCAATTGCATCATCTACTTGTTTTCCTTGTCCAATTTGACGCAATTTTGTTTCTACCACTTTTGCTTCATCTGGTAAAGGAATTTTAATTTGAGGATCTTTGAAGTAACCGTCTGGCTTTGAAAGTTGAGCAACTCCTTTTTCAATACCATTCGTTAATGCTTCTTTCAAACCATTCGCAACTTCTCCTTCGGTTAAAGAACCGCCTGAACCTGTTTCTGTTTTGACTGTTTCAGTAACTTTTTGCTTTAATTTTCCGAAATCTTGAGATAATGCTGAAGAAGATATAAATAATACGCCTGCTGCGATTTTAAATAGTTGTCTCATAATAATTTTTGTTTCTCAAGGATACAAAATTCTTGCCAGTTATCCTTGCCAATTAATTGTAATTTATCCGACCAACAAATTACATCCGCGAATATCAGATTGATCGAAACGACCTAGAATTTGAAAAGTATCATTCTGTTTTTTCCCCAAATCTTGAGTAGCAATGAACGAACAGGAATGTAAATTGGCCAAATCTATTACGTTGATTCCACCCGTTTTTCCGTCTTCTAAATAGTTAAAAGGATCATTAACTTCTCGAATCATTATTTTCATCCACGATGGTGTTTCAAATAGACCATTTTTATTACTGTAGCCTTGTGAAAGTAATTCAGTCATTCCGTATTCAGAAGAAATATACGAAACGTTTAATCCTTTTTTCAGTGTGTCGTGCAATTCTTCTTTTGTTAACTCTTTTCTTCGACCTTTCATTCCTCCCGTTTCAATAATTATCGCTTGAGATAAATCAGGATTTGTTTCTGCAAGGTCGAGTAGTGCATAAGACACTCCAAATAACACCACTTTTCTTCCAGAAGAAATAGCTTGGTTGTAGCGTTCTAAAATTTCATCTGCTGAATTGAGCAGAAATCCCGAAAGTTCGTTATTTGTTTCCTTGATCAAATAATCAACCATATATACTAAACTCGATTCACCTTGCTCGGTATAGTTTGGTAATAATGCAAGAATCACTTGTTCTTTAGGATTGCCAATAAACTCTTCGTATGCCTTTGAAAATGATTCGACATACAATTTTATATCAGCAACAAAATGTGAACTTCGTTGTCCTCCAGTTCCGCTACTTTTAAAAACGTTCTCCGTTTCTTTTTCGCTAGAAATAATTTGATGAGACTTGAAAAATTCGATTGGTAAAAAAGGAATTTCTTCAATACAAGTTGGCGTTTTCCAGTTAAGAAATTGCACATATTGTCTGTAAATGTGACAGTGTTGAACTTGATAATGAAAGACTTCTAAGGCCAGTTTTTCGAATGATTCTTTGCTTGAAATAGACAGTATTTTGTCTTTAAGCTCCATAGGTCTTAGAATAACATTCCTGCCAACACAGCAGTTGACATACAAGCCAATGTTCCTCCAAGCAATGCAATCATTCCAAATTTAGCTAAAACAGAACGTTTTTCTGGAACGAGGATTCCTATTCCACCTACTTGAATTCCAATAGACGCAATATTTGCAAAGCCACACAGAACGTACGTTGCCATGATGATTGTTTTGTTGGATAATTCATCTTGTATTTGTCCTAAATGTGGATAAGCGATAAATTCATTCAGAATCGTTTTTTCTCCTAACATTTGTCCGAAGTACATACAATCTTGCCATTCTACGCCCATGATCCAAGAAACAGGTGCCAGTATATAACCAGCAATGCTTTCGAAACTCAATTGAGAATACATTCCACCTGAAGCTATAAGATCGTTCAGCGAAGTCCAATCGCCTACTTTTCCAAGGGTATAATTAATAAACGCGATTAAACTCATAAAAACGATTAGCATCGCACCAACATTTGCGGCCAGTTTCAATCCTTCTGTTGTTCCGTTAGTAATTGCTTCCAAAGCATTTGCTCCAATTTTTTCTTTTGGAACATCTAAATTCTTGTCAATTTCTTCTGTTTCTGGAACCAACATTTTTCCAAAAACGATTGCAGCTGGAGCAGACATGAAAGAAGCAGTTAATAAATGTTTTGCGTAGAATAGTTCTTTTGCTGCATCGCCTTCACCGAGAATTCCAATGACGGCAGCTAAAACGCCACCAGCAATTGTTGCCATTCCTCCTACCATTAGACACATGATTTCCGATTTTGTCATACGAGCCAAATAGGGCTTTACCAGCAACGGCGCTTCTGTTTGTCCAATAAAAATATTAGCGGCAGCAGAGATACTTTCGGCACCTGAAATACCTAAAGTTCGATGCATAACCCAAGCCAATTTTTTGACTATAAATTGAAGAATTCCGAAATAGTACAGCAAACTTGAAATCGCAGCAAAAAAGATAATAGACGGTAAAATCCATGTCATAAAATTCATCATCATAGGATGAATTTGTTCAGACCCTAGACTTCTAAATAGAAAATTAGCTCCATCATGCGAGAAGTTTATCAATTTGGTAAAACCTTTAGATAGCCAGTCAAAAGCACCTGAGATAAATGGTACTTTTAAAATTAGAATGGCCAGGATAATTTGCAAGGCTGTACCTTTTACAACCATTCCCCAGTTTATATTTTTTCTGTTTTTACTGAAAATAAATGCAATAAAAAATAAGAAAGCCATACCTAAAATACCTTTGGTAATGGTTGTGAATGAAATGCCTGTTCCGTTAAAGCTATCTTTGTCGTGATAGGAGTAACGCATCCCGTTTTTTGAAAGTGTTATTTTATTCTGGGATGAATAAACAATTCTATATTTTTCAATGATTTCTGAACTATCACTTCCTGATGATAGTATTAATCGATTATTTTTAATTGACCAGTTTCCTTTGTTTTGAGGTGTTAAAAGTGTATCAGTATTTTGAAATTCCCCGCCTTTTTTTAAATCAAGTTTGAATGATTTTCTGTAATAGGTTTGATCACCAAACGAAGCGTTTGAGCTATAACTTAATAAAACAAAAAAGAATAAAAGACTAAGCTTGACGCCTTTGAATTTCATCTCTGATTTTAGAAGCCAATTCATAGTCCTCATTTTCGATTGCTAGGTTTAGTTGATTTTCTAATTCTTCCTCAGTATGAGAAGAAATAATATCTTCTTCAGATGGTTCTTCAATTGATTCGGATAGAAAATCATTCTCATCAATTTCGTTTTCATCTAGAAGTATTCCCGCCGAAGCTAAAATGCTTTCGTAAGTGTATACAGGACAATTAAATCGAACACCAATGGCAATTGCATCAGATGTACGAGCGTCTATTTCTGAAATAGTGCCGTTGTGCTCACAAATAAGTTTTGAATAGAATATTCCTTCAACTAACTTATAAACAATTACTTCTTTCACTTCTATGGAAAAACTTGTCGCGAAACTTTTGAATAGGTCGTGTGTCAAGGGTCGCGTTGGTACCATCTTTTCTAATTCAATCGCAATTGCTTGCGCTTCAAATCCACCAATTATTATTGGTAAACGACGATTTCCATTCACTTCAGATAAAACTAATGCATAGGCGCCAGACTGTGTTTGACTGTATGATAGGCCTACGATTTCTAGTTTTATTTTTTCCATTTCCGATCGCTAAGTTATAGATGTTATCTGAATAAATAGGGAAGTAATAATTTACTTCCCTATCATATTAATGTTCACGTAAAAATAATATTTCTTCTAAGAACTAATTAATTTGAACTCTTGAATTTTTTAATTGCTTCAGTTAATCTAGGTAGAACCTCAAAAGCATCTCCTAAAACACCATAGTCCGCTGCTTTAAAAAATGGAGCTTCGGCATCTGTATTTATAACAACGATCACCTTTGAACCATTTACTCCAGCTAAATGTTGTATTGCTCCAGAAATTCCAGCAGCAATGTATAAGTTTGGTCGGATGGCAACTCCTGTTTGCCCAACATGCTCGTGGTGAGGTCTCCAACCAATATCTGCTACTGGTCTTGAACAAGCTGTTGCCGCGCCAAGAACTTTTGCTAAATCCTCAACCATTCCCCAATTTTCTGGACCTTTTAAACCGCGACCTGCAGAAACAACTAATTCAGCCTCTGGCAATGGAATTTCCCCTTCAGGAACTTTTGTTTCAAGTAATTTAACTTTTGATTCTCCAGCATTACCATTAAATGATTCTACTGCACAAGCACTTCCACTTTCTTCTGGTTGAATGCTATTTGGCAACAAAGAAATTATTTTTATCGCTGAAGTTACTTTTACATTTCCAAATGCTTTTCCAGAGAATACATTCACCTTAACAGTGTCACCTTCTGGTACAGAAATCGCTCCAGAAATAAGTCCGGCTTTCAAACGAACGGATAATCTTGGCGCAACTGCTTTGGCGGTTAAGTCATGAGAGAATACAATTGTTGTTGCTCCCACAGTTTGTGCTGCAGTAGCGATAACGCGCGTCAATTGTTGTGAATCATCTCCAGAAATCGATTTGTCAATTAACACCTTCGATGCTCCATACTCGCCTAATTTGGCTAAAGTTGCGTCATCAGCTGTTCCTGTGGTAATTACAGTAACGTTGCTTCCTAATTTTTTTCCGTAAGTAACGGCTTCTAGCGCATTTTTCGCTAACCCATTACGACTATTTATATATACTAATGTTGACATATCTTAAATAACTTTTGCTTCGTTGTGTAATAATTGAACCAATTCATCCATGTTTTCAGGATCGATCATTTTACAAGCTGTCTTAGCAGCAGGCAATGAATACGTTTCAAATGAAGTTAGTGCATCATTTGACGATGGAGAAACAACCGTTAAAGGTTTAGTACGTGCAGCCATAATTCCTCTCATGTTTGGAATTCGTTGTTCAGCCATGCCTTTAGCACATGAAATAACCACCGGAGTATTTACCTCAACGATTTGAACGCCACCAACAATCTCTGTTTCCAAAGTTGCAGTTGAACCGTTCATGTCTAATTTTGAAGCTAACGAGATGAATGGCAAATCCATTGCCTCAGCAATCATAGCCCCTACTTGAGATCCATTGTAATTAATGGTTTCTTTACCAGTTAACACCATGTCAAATCCATTTGATTTAGCGTAATCAGCTATTTGCATTGAAACCGCGTAGGCATCTGTTGCTGCCATATCAATACGGATAGCATCATCAGCTCCAATAGCTAGTGCCTTTCTCATTATGGCATCATCTTCAGCGGTACCAACTGTAATTATGGTTACCGAACCACCATTTGCTTCTTTTAGTTCCAAAGCACGAACAAGTGCATACCACTCGTCATATGGGTTCACGATATATTGCACTCCATTCTCATCAAACTTCGTATTTCCTTCGCTGAACGCGATTTTTGAAGTTGTATCTGGAGATTTACTTATACAAACTAGTATTTTCATATAGAATATTTTTTTCTTAAGTGGTTGCAAAATTAACAATTTAAACCTGTTTTTTTATGATTTAAGGTAGATTCTTTATTTTTTAAATGAATATTATTTTGATTTTTTGTTACATTTGGCTCCCCAAAATGGATTTAAATTATTTACGATGAAAACGGTACAATTTAGAGAAGCACTTAGAGAAGGTATGTCTGAAGAAATGCGTCGCGATAAGAGCGTATTTTTACTAGGTGAGGAGGTTGCTGAATACAACGGAGCTTACAAGGTGTCTCAAGGAATGCTTGATGAATTTGGACCGAAAAGAGTAATCGACACACCTATTGCAGAACTTGGTTTTACAGGAATCGCAGTAGGAGCTTCCATGAATGGCCTTAGACCTATCGTGGAATTTATGACTTGGAACTTTGCAATTTTGGCTGCTGATCAAATTATCAATAGCGCAGCAAAGATGTTACAAATGTCAGGTGGTCAGTACCATTGCCCAATTGTTTTTAGAGGTGGTAACGGTCCTGCTGGACAGTTGGGGGCAACGCACTCACAAAGTTTTGAATCGTTTTACGCGAACTTTCCAGGATTGAAAGTTGTTGTTCCTTCTACACCATATGATGCGAAGGGATTAATGAAAGCAGCAATTCGCGATAATGATCCTATCGTATTTTTGGAGTCTGAAAAAATGTATGGAGATAAAGGAGAAATTCCTGAAGGAGAATATATTATTCCAATTGGGGTTGCAGATATTAAACGAAAAGGAACAGATGTTACTTTAGTTTCGTTTGGAAAAATTATAAAAGTTGTTCATGAGGCAGCAGAGGCTTTAGAAAAGGAAGGTATTTCTTGTGAGATTATTGACTTACGTTCTGTTCGTCCAATCGATTATGGAACTGTGGTCGAATCAATCAAGAAAACGAACCGTTGCGTGGTGGTTGAAGAAGCTTGGCCTTTAGCTTCAATCTCATCTGAGATTGCTTATCACTTGCAGCGTTATGCATTTGATTATTTGGATGCTCCAGTAATGCGCGTTACGCAGGCGGATACGCCATTTGCATTTTCACCAGCATTAATTGATGAAGCATTACCAAATACTGCACGTGTAATTAATGCAGTTAAAGCAACATTGTACAGAAATTAATCTCGCAAGAGCGTTATCGCTCGAATTTTAAAGTCTTTTATTTTTATTTCAACGTCATTATCGTTGTCAATGTAAATTTGGAGTTGGTCAGCACTGTGCCGAATGTTTTTTAAGTTGAATTCTACGTTATATTCGACATATTTATTTTGCCTTTTGTTCTCTGAAATTTCATAATTATCCCAACTGTAGCAATTGTATTGACTTACGGTTTCCATTCTTAGCAAAGAAGACTTGGTTGAATCAGAAGTCATTACCTTAAAAGTGACCAGGAAGCAACTTTCATCATTCGGGATTTTATCCAGCAGTCTAAACTTCTCTATAGATAAATCTTTTCCAGGAATAGCTGTCAATGTTTCATTAAACGAGTAGATGATTTTGCTTTGGTGTTTTATTCCACAATTTTCATATTCCTTTAATTGATTAATCCACTCCGTGCTTGTTCTATCGATTTCCAGTCGTTGCTGGCTAATATTATTAGTTTCTGTCTTTCCGAAAACGTGCCAGTACTGTTCTTTTGACATTCTTACAGAATCAATAATATTTTCAGTCAACTGAAAACTTTGAAATAGTGAAAGTATAACGCAGGCAATGAGGAAAAATGATATTAAACTTTTTTTCCATATGTTGTTTGCACTGAGAATGGCATAACCAATTACAATTCCGAGCAATGGATAAATGTCAACCATCACTCTAGATCCAAATGAACTTGCGTACCACCAACATTCCCATGAACTCATTACATATATATACAGGCATGTAAACACCAGAATTCCCCAAAAGAAATTTCTGTTCACTTTTTTCAATGTGTAAAACCCAAATGGAAGCAATAGAAATAATGGAGAGTATAATAGCCAACCCTTTTTATAAGAAAAAAGAAAATTAAGAATGTTTGGGTCGACTAAAACAATGTCTTCAGTGTGCATGTTTGGCGCTAAAAATTCACCGCCAACAGAATACCAATAATAGATTTGAGGTAGATTCCAGATTAAGCCAAACAATGGAAACCAAAGTAGTTTTTTTATAGCTAATAATTTTTTCACTTTATGCTTGTGAAAAAGAAGTATGATCGGAATAATTCCCAACAATACCTGAGTAGGTCGAATACAAACTGTTAATCCAAGGAATATCGCTGATAGAATTAAACTTCTTTTTTTATCAGTTTGTTGATGTTTAAAAAAGTGATAGGCAAAAATGGCGTTAAGTGCAAATAAATAAAGATGTGTTAAGTCGTATTGAATGCCAAAGGTGATTAGTGTATTGGAGCCGAGATAAATTAGAAGGATTGAGAGTCCGGTTGTGTTGTCGTCAAAAAACAAATTTAAAAGTTTCCTTAGGTAGAGAAGTCCAAGAAAAATAAATAGAAGTGCATTTAAAAGATAGAATACATAATAAGGTTTGCTAAATCCATCACGTTCGTAATTTAGAATTCTAGCGGTTACGTTTCCCAATATGAAAGATGGCATTTGAATAATAGCCAGTCCCATGTGATAGATATTCAGTTCGTTGCCGTTTTTTGCTTGATGAAACTGATATACAATAGCGCTGTCGCAATATTTATTTTGGATTTCCTTTGCCCAATCTGAATTTATATTCAATGAGCCATGTTTAAAAAGATAAGGGTTGTACATGTAATAACCGAAACCGTCGTAGCTGCATATGCATCGGTTAGAGTCACTCACAACGTTCTCAATTTTAGTGTAAAAATTAATTGAGAATATAATTGAAATGAAAAGGACGACTTTAAAAGAGAATTCCTTGATTTTCATTTCGTGAAAGTAAATAATTTAGTTTAGACTTAATTGTTCATTAATTAATTTGAAGTTTTAAATTCAATCCATAAGTGCTAATTGAAACCTTTTCCCATGATTTTGAAAGTAGTTTTCCATTAGTCTTGTAAAGGAGAATCATTGCAATGTCGTGTATTAATAAATAACCACCTTGCATTAGAAGTGAATTTCCGTAACCTTGTAAACGGTGCCTTACATCGGTGTTTTTATTTGCTCCAGCCAAACGAAGTGCTCCCCCGGCTGCGATGTATGCAACATCTAAACCAGCATTAATGAAGTAGGCTTTTTCCAGCTTATGTTGGTATTCATTTAATTCTAATAAGCTCTTTGGTTGTTGTTTTTTATATGCGCCAATAATTCCTGGGATGCCAATTCCTAAATTGACAACATTCCAAATGGCATTCATTTGATGGAAATATTTCGCTTCACCAGTAGAGTTAAAAGTGGCAATAGAGCCGTAACCAATATTGGCGACTGCCCATGAATTGAGTGATATCATGCTTATTTTACCCATGTTTTTCTGTCTCGATTGAATATTTATTAGGTCTTCTTCAAGTGTATTTTGTTCTTGAGAAAAGCAAAAGCAGTTTGTTAGACAAGCTATTAAAATTATAACCGTTTTCATGATGTCAATTTTTGAATGAATATACGAAAAACTTCTCGTTTTGGATTTCATTTTTGTATTTTTGATTGTGATTTGAATTGAAAAAATGTTTTTCAAATTTGACAGGAAATTTATTCAGGCAAATGCTTGATAATAGAGGGATTTATTATAATCTCCAATAGATATGCACATTACACAGTTAAAAAAGTGCATTTTTTTTCGTTCGCCCTAGGTTTTTAAGTTTAATCTCGTATCTTTGCACCCCTCAAAAGAGTTTTTGGGGCAATTTTTTATTAATTAAAGTTAACAGTATTTTTATGCCAACTATACAACAATTAGTTCGCAAAGGGAGAACAGCGGTAGTGAAGAAGAGCAAGTCAGCAGCTCTTGATTCATGTCCCCAGCGTAAAGGAGTATGTGTAAGAGTTTACACCACTACACCTAAGAAGCCTAACTCGGCAATGCGTAAAGTAGCCAGAGTAAGACTTACCAACGGTAAGGAGGTCAATGCCTATATCGGAGGTGAAGGTCACAATTTACAAGAACACTCATTGGTATTAGTTCGTGGAGGAAGAGTAAAAGATCTTCCAGGAGTACGTTACCACATTGTACGTGGAGCTGAAGATACAGCTGGTGTTGAGGGAAGAACTCAGCGTCGTTCGAAGTATGGAACAAAAAGACCTAAAAAATAAACTTTTAAAAAGATTTAAAAGATGAGAAGAAGAAAAGCAAAGAAGATAGCGATACTTCCAGACCCAAAGTTTAATGACGTTCAAGTAACGAAGTTTGTAAACAACTTAATGTTAGACGGGAAGAAAAGTTTGGCATTTAAAATTTTCTACGATGCAATTGCGATTGTTGATGAAAAAGTAGAAGAAACAACAGGATTAGAGACGTGGAAAAAAGCATTGGAAAATGTAACTCCAGTTGTCGAAGTACGCAGTCGCCGTGTAGGTGGTGCTACATTCCAAATTCCAACTCCAGTGAGAGAAGGAAGAAAACAATCATTAGCTATGAAATGGTTAATTGGTTATTCTCGTAAACGTAATGAAAAAACAATGGCTCAGAAATTGGCTTTTGAAATTTTATCCGCTTCGAAAGAAGAAGGTGCGGCTTACAAGAAAAAAGAAGATACATTAAGAATGGCTGAGGCAAACAAAGCATTCTCACACTTTAGATTTTAATCATAATGGCAAGAGATCTTAAATTTACAAGAAACATTGGTATTGCTGCGCACATTGATGCTGGTAAAACAACAACGACTGAGCGTATTTTATTCTACGGTGGTGTAAATCATAAAATTGGTGAGGTTCACGAAGGTGGAGCAACAATGGACTGGATGGAGCAAGAGCAAGAGCGTGGTATCACGATTACCTCTGCTGCAACTACATTGAACTGGAACTACCGTGGTCAAGAGTACCACATGAATATTATTGATACTCCTGGACACGTTGACTTTACAGTTGAGGTGAATCGTTCATTACGTGTATTGGACGGTTTGGTATTTTTGTTTTCAGCTGTTGATGGTGTTGAGCCTCAATCTGAAACAAACTGGAGATTAGCAAATAACTACAATGTTCCAAGAATTGGTTTCGTTAACAAAATGGACCGACAAGGAGCAGATTTCTTAAACGTGTGTAAGCAAGTAAAAGAAATGTTAGGAAGTCACGCTTTACCACTTCAAATTAATATTGGAGCTGAAGATGATTTCAAAGGTGTAGTTGATTTAATTAACTTTAAAGGAATCACTTGGAATGAGGATGACTTCGGTATGACTTTCCAAGAAATTGAAATTCCAGCTGATATCGTTGATGAAGCACGACAATTGAGAGAGGAACTTCTTGAGGCTGTTGCTGAATTTGATGAAACTTTGATGGAGAAATACTTTGAAGATTCAGAGTCGTTAACCGAAAGAGAAATTTTAGATGCATTACGTGAAGCAACCATTGCTGGTAAAGTAGTACCAATGATGTGTGGATCTGCATTTAAAAATAAAGGAGTTCAGGCAATGCTTGACATGGTAATGGAAATTCTTCCATCTCCAATGGACGTTGAAGCAATTGTAGGAACGAATCCTAAAACAGGAAACGAAGAGAAAAGAAAGCCAAGTTTTGATGAGCCATTTGCAGGTTTAGCATTTAAAATTGCAACTGACCCTTATGTTGGTCGTTTATGTTTCGTTCGAGCTTATTCTGGTAAATTAGATGCAGGTTCTTACGTGATGAATTCTAGAACTGAAAATAAAGAGCGTATTTCACGTATCTTCCAAATGCACGCTAATAAACAAAATCAAATTCCTGTTTTAGGAGCTGGTGATATTGGTGCTGTTGTTGGATTTAAGGATATTAAAACTGGAGATACTCTATGTGCTGAAGGTCATCCAATCGTTTTAGAGTCTATGAATTTCCCTGATCCAGTTATTGGTATTGCAATTGAACCTAAAACTCAAGCGGATATGGATAAATTGGGAGTTGGTTTGAATAAACTTGCAGAGGAGGATCCTACATTTAGAGTGAATACTGACGAAGATTCTGGTCAAACAATTATTTCAGGTATGGGTGAGCTTCACCTAGATATCATTATGGATCGTTTGAGAAGAGAGTTTAAAGTAGAGGTTAATCAAGGTGCACCTCAAGTGTCATACCGTGAAAACATTACTGCTCCGGTTGATCATAGAGAAGTATACAAGAAACAATCTGGTGGACGTGGTAAATTCGCAGACATCGTTGTAAAAATTATGCCTCAAGATGATTTAGAGAAAACAGGTCTTGAATTTATTAACTCTATCAAAGGTGGTAACATTCCAAGAGAATTTATTCCTTCTGTTGAAAAAGGATTTAAAGATTCAATGAAGAATGGTATTCTTGCAGGATTCCAAATGGACGCTATGAAAGTTGAATTAACAGATGGTTCATTCCACGCTGTCGATTCAGATGCTTTGTCTTTTGAGTTATGTGCAAAAATGGCCTTTAGAGAAGCTCTTCCAAAAGCTAAGCCAGTTTTATTAGAGCCAATTATGAAAATTGAGGTAGTTACTCCAGAAGAAAATATGGGTGACATCGTTGGTGACCTTAACCGTCGTCGTGGTACGATGAGAGGAATGGATGATAGAGCTGGTTCAAAAGTTGTGAAGGCCGATGTTCCATTATCAGAAATGTTCGGATATGTAACACAATTAAGAACTATGTCTTCAGGACGTGCAACTTCAAGTATGGAATTCTCACATTATGCAGAGACTCCTAAGAATGTTGCAGATGAAGTAGTAGCGAAAATAAAAGGAACTGTTAAAGCATAATATTTTTAGAGATGAATCAAAAAATTAGAATAAAATTAAAGTCTTACGATCACAATTTGGTTGATAAATCAGCTGAGAAAATTGTTAAGACAGTGAAATCAACGGGAGCTGTGGTTAGTGGACCAATTCCATTACCAACTCACAAAAGAATTTATACAGTTCTTAAATCCCCACACGTTAACAAAAAGGCGCGTGAGCAATTTGAATTGTGTTCATACAAAAGATTGATGGATATCTATAGCTCTTCTGCTAAGACTGTAGACGCATTAATGCGTTTAGAGTTACCAAGTGGAGTTGATGTTGAGATCAAAGTATAAGTAAATTAGTATAAACAAATAATAGTTAAAGTATGCCAGGAATTATTGGTAGAAAAATCGGAATGACTAGTATCTACAGTGCCGAGGGTAAAGCAATGCCATGCACGGTGATAGAAGCTGGTCCTTGTGTCGTAACTCAGGTTAAGACTCAAGACAGAGATGGTTACGAGGCTGTTCAATTAGGGTTTGGAGTTCGCAAAGAAAAGAACACACCAAATTCATTGAAGGGTCACTTTAAAAAAGCTAAAACCGATGTTAAGTCGAAATTAGTTGAGTTTAAAGGATTCAATGACTTAAATCTCGGTGATCAAGTTGACATCTCAATCTTCGAAGAAGGTGAGTTTGTTGATGTAGTAGGAACTTCTAAAGGTAAGGGTTTCCAAGGTGTAGTTAAGCGTCATGGTTTTGGTGGAGTTGGTCAAGCAACACACGGACAACATAACAGACTTAGAGCACCTGGATCTATTGGAGCTGCATCTTATCCAGCACGTGTATTTAAAGGAATGCGCATGGCAGGACAGATGGGTAACGAAAGAGTAAAAATGGAGAATCTACAAATTTTGAAAGTTTTGGCTGACAAAAATTTAGTTATTGTGAAAGGTTCTGTACCAGGTCACAAAGGTTCAATCGTAACAATTGAGAAGTAATGAAAGTAAAAGTAATAAGTGCAAAAGGTACCGCTACTACTAATGAAGTTAGCTTGTCAAAAGAAGTTTTTGGTATTGAACCAAACGACCACGCTATCTATTTAGATGTTAAGCAACATTTGGCGAATCGTCGTCAAGGTACGCACAAAGCAAAAGAAAGAGCTGAAATTCAAGGTTCTACTAAGAAGATTAAGAAGCAAAAAGGTACTGGTGGTGCCCGTGCTGGTAGTATTAAGTCAGGAACACGTGTAGGTGGTGGACGTATTTTTGGACCTCGTCCAAGAAACTATCACTTTAAATTGAACGTGAAGTTGAAACGTCTTGCGCGTAAATCAGCGTTTTCTTACAAAGCGAAAGCAAAGGACATCATGGTGATCGAAGACCTTAAATTTGATGCAATCAGAACAAAGGATTTCGAAACATTATTAAGTAACTTGAAACTTCAAAATGACAAAGTTCTTATGATTTTAGGAGAACAAAATGACAATGTTTATTTGTCATCTCGTAACCTTAAGAAAGTAAAAGTCGTTACAGCTGATTCAGTAAATACATTTGATGTATTGAACGCTCAAAAAGTTGTTATGGCTGCGAGTTCAGTTGAAGTAATCGAAAAGATTCTAAACTAATTGAAGATGAAAACAATTATCAAAAAGCCAATCATCACAGAGAAAGCAACAGGTTTAAGTGAAGCGTTTAACCGTTTTACATTTGCTGTTGATAGAACTGCGAATAAGATTGAGATTAAAAAGGCTGTCGAGAAAATGTACGGAGTTCAGATTACTGATGTTCGCACAATGAATTATGGCGGTGGAAAACCCTCTACGAAATATACGAATAGAGGTGTCGTTGAGCAACCAAGTAAAAAATGGAAAAAAGCCGTTGTTACTGTTGCAGATGGAGAGACGATTGATTTATTTAATAACTTTTAAGCACGTTAACAATGGGTCTTAAGAAATTCAAGCCTACAACTCCAGGGCAAAGACACAAAATCAACAGTGATTATTCTGAGGTAACTGCATCTTCTCCAGAGAAGAGCTTAGTTGTCGGAAAGAATAAATCTGGTGGTCGAAATAACGACGGTAGAATGACCATGAGGTACATAGGTGGTGGTCATAAACAAAAATACCGTCTTATTGATTTTAAAAGAGAAAAGCATGGAATTCCTGCAACGGTTAAAACGATCGAATATGATCCAAACCGTACAGCTAGAATTGCCTTGTTGTTCTATGCAGATGGTGAAAAACGTTACATTCTTGCTCCTGAAGGATTAAAAGTAGGAGATACTGTAATGTCTGGAGCTGAGGCTGCACCTAATGTAGGGAACGCAATGTTCTTATCGGACATTCCATTAGGTACTGTAATTCATAACATTGAATTAAAACCTGGTAAAGGTGGTGCCATCGCTCGTGGAGCAGGTACTTATGCACAATTGAACGCTCGTGATGGTCGTTATGCAATCGTTAAAATGCCTTCTGGTGAAACTAGAATGATTTTAACAACATGTATAGCAACAGTAGGGTCTGTTTCAAATTCTGAGCACAACTTAACGGTTTCAGGTAAGGCTGGTCGTACAAGATGGCTAGGTAGACGTCCACGTGTACGTGGTGTGGTAATGAATCCTGTAGATCACCCAATGGGTGGTGGTGAAGGGAAAAATTCCGGAGGTCACCCTAGATCACGTAATGGTATTCCTGCTAAAGGATACAAAACGCGTTCGAAGAAGAAGTATTCAGATAAGTTTATCATCGAAAGAAGAAAAAAATAATTAAGATATGAGTCGTTCGTTGAAAAAGCCACCGTTTATTCATTACAAATTAATGAAACGAGTGGATGATGCACAAGCATCTGGGAGCAAGTCAGTTATCAAAACATGGTCAAGAGCAAGTACTATTTCGCCTGACTTCGTTGGATTAACTTTCGCTGTTCATAATGGTAATAAATTTATTCCTGTGTTCTGTACAGAAAACATGGTAGGTCACAAATTAGGGGAATTTTCTCCAACGCGTAACTTCCGTGGACATGCTGGGAATAAAAAAGATAAGAAAAGATAATAAGCTGAGTTATGGGTGCTAGAAAAAGACTTAGAGCTGAGAAAAGAAAAGAGGAGAATAAATCAATCGCATTTGCGAAATTGAATAAATCTCCTATTGCTCCAAGAAAGATGAGATTAGTTGCAGATCTTGTAAGGGGAGTAGAAGTAAATAAAGCTCTAAATATATTGCAACACAATTCTAAGGATGCGTCGAAAAGCCTTGAGAAATTACTTCGTTCTGCAATTGCTAATTGGGAACAAAAGAATGAAGGAAAAACGATTGAGGAAGAAACTTTATTTGTGAAAACAATTGAAGTAAGTGGTGGTGCTATGTTGAAAAGAATTCAACCAGCTCCACAAGGTCGTGCACATAGAGTTAGAAAAAGGTCAAATCATGTTACTATCGTTGTAGACGGTAAGAACGCAGAATAATTTAGATAAATGGGACAAAAAACAAATCCAATAGGAAATAGATTAGGTTTCATCCAGGGATGGGATTCTAATTGGTATGGAGGGAAAAATTACAAAGATAAAATCGTTGAAGACGATAAAATTCGTAAATACCTTCATGCTCGTTTATCTAGAGCAAGTATTTCAAAAATCATCATCGAGAGAACGTTGAAATTGGTAACCGTTACTATCAATACAGCGAGACCAGGTGTGATTATTGGAAAAGGTGGACAAGAGGTTGATAAGCTAAAAGAAGAGCTTAAAAAATTGACTAAAAAGGACATCCAAATCAACATTTTCGAGGTGAAACGTCCAGAATTGGATGCTCGTTTAGTTGCGGATGGAATTGCACGTCAGTTGGAAGCTCGTATTTCTTTTAGAAGAGCAATCAAAATGTCTATTGCGAGTACAATGCGAATGGGAGCAGAAGGAATCAAAGTTAAGATTTCTGGACGTTTGAATGGCGCAGAGATGGCTCGTTCAGAGATGTACAAAGATGGACGTACTCCGTTACATACGTTCAGAGCTGACATCGATTATGCTTTATCAGAAGCTCAAACTACATATGGAAAACTTGGAATTAAAGTTTGGATATGTAAAGGTGAGGTTTACGGTAAGCGTGATCTTTCTCCAAATGTTGGGATGGCTTCAAGTCAACAAAAACAAGGAGGCGGGAATAGAAAACCAGCCGGAGTAGGAAAAAGAAGAAAAAAATAAACGATTGTTTTATACAATTGATAGAACATTAAATTAATTAAAGATGTTACAACCAAAGAGAACCAAATTTAGAAAAGCTCATAAAGGGAGAAACAGAGGTATAGCTCATAGAGGTAGCACTGTCTCTTTTGGATCTTTCGGATTAAAGACTTTGGAGCCGGGATGGATCACTTCACGTCAAATTGAAGCTTCTCGTATCGCCGTTACTAGATACATGAAGCGTGAAGGAAAAGTATGGATTCGTATTTTTCCAGACAAACCAGTTACTCAAAAACCAGCGGAAGTACGTATGGGTAAGGGTAAAGGAGCTCCAAGTCACTGGGTTGCTGTTATTAGACCAGGGCGTATTTTGTTTGAAGCAGACGGTGTACCGTATGAGACAGCAAAAGAAGCAATGCGTTTAGCTGCGCAAAAGTTGCCAGTGAAGTGTAAATTTGTTACACGTAATGACTATGTAATACCAGCTAAATAGAAAGTAATATGAAGCAGGAAGAAATCACAAAAATGTCGTTGAAAGATGTACAGGATAACCTTTCAAATTTATCTGAAAAAATGATGAAGATGAAATTGGCGCATTCAGTTGCTCCAATGGAAAATCCAATCCAAATTCGCGACACAAGAAAAACAATCGCAAGATTGAAAACTGAGTTAACAAAACGCGAAGCGCAAGCTTAGTAGTTTGTATATTCAAAACTAGTTTGAAATGGAAAAGCGAAATTTAAGAAAAGAACGTGTAGGGATTGTTACTAGCAACAAGATGGATAAATCTATTGTTGTTTCAGTTGAAAGAAAAGTAAAACACCCTAAGTATGGTAAGTTTGTTAAGAACACTACTAAGTTCGTAGCGCATGATGAAAAAAATGACTGTAACGAAGGTGATACAGTTAAAATCATGGAGACACGACCAATATCGAAGTCTAAAAACTGGCGATTAGTAGAAGTTATTGAACGAGCTAAATAATTTTAGTAATGATACAAAGTGAATCAAGACTTAAAGTAGCAGATAACTCCGGAGCAAAGGAGGTTTTAGTTATCCGTGTATTAGGAGGTACTAAACGTCGTTATGCTTCTGTCGGAGACAAAATTGTCGTTGCTGTTAAGAGCGCAATGCCGAATGGAGCTGTCAAAAAAGGATCAGTTGCCACTGCGGTAATAGTAAGAACAAAGAAAGAAGTACGTCGTCCTGATGGATCATACATTCGTTTCGATGATAACGCTTGCGTTATCTTGAATGCAGGTGGTGAAATGAGAGGAACTCGTATCTTTGGACCAGTTGCCCGAGAGCTGCGTGATGCAAACTACATGAAAGTAGTATCATTGGCTCCTGAGGTGCTTTAAATGAATTTAAGTTATGCAACAGAAATTACATGTTAAAGTTGGTGACACTGTTAAGATATTGACAGGTGAATCAAACGGTCAGGAAGGTAAGATCCTTTCGATCGACAGAAAAAAAATGCGTGCTGTAGTTGAAGGTGTTAATTTGGCAAAACGTCATACTAAGCCTAGTGCAGCAGAACCTCAAGGTGGAATAGTTGACAAAGAAGCAGCAATTCATATTTCAAACCTTATGGTTGTTCATAAAGGTACAGCATCTCGTGTTGGCCGTAAATTGAACAAGGATGGAAAATTAGTACGTTACTCAAAAAAGTCAGGGGAGGAAATTAAATAATGAGTTATACACCAAGACTTCAGGAAAAGTATAGCACTGAAATTATTTCAGGGCTTACTGAAAAGTTCGGATACAAGACAGTTATGCAAGTACCGAAACTTCAAAAAATAGTTTTAAGCCAAGGTGTCGGTGACGCTGTAGGTGATAAAAAACTTATTGATAACGCTGTAGAAGAAATGTCGCGTATTGCGGGACAAAGAGCTGTAGCTACAATCTCTAAAAAGGATATCTCTAATTTTAAATTAAGAAAGGGGATGCCAATCGGAACAAAAGTTACGTTAAGAGGTGCTAAGATGTATGATTTCTTAGATCGTTTAATTTCAGTAGCTTTGCCGCGAACTAGAGATTTTAAAGGTATTAATGCGAAAGGATTTGATGGAAGAGGAAACTTCAATATGGGAGTTAAGGAACACATCATTTTCCCAGAAATTGATATTGATAAAGTAAGTCGTATGATGGGAATGGACATTACGTTTGTAACAACTGCTGAAAGTGACGAAGAAGGGATGGCTCTTCTAGATGCTTTTGGATTTCCATTTACAAAAAAATAAGTAGAGATGGCAAAAGAGTCAATGAAAGCGCGTGAGCGTAAAAGAGAAAAATTAGCAGCTCGTTACGCTGAAAAGCGTGCAGGTTTAACTAAGATTTTAAAGTCTAGTGATAATTCTGAAGAAATGCAACAAGCGAAATGGGATGCAATGATTGCAATCCAAAAATTGCCAGCAAACTCGGCGAAAATTCGTGTTCACAATAGATGTGGATTGACGGGTCGTCCAAGAGGTTACATGCGTCAATTTGGAATTTCTCGTGTTACTTTCCGTGAAATGGCATTGGATGGGAAAATCCCAGGTGTTAAAAAAGCGAGTTGGTAAGAACAGCATTTAAGATTTATTGACATAAAGATGAGGACAAATTAGTCTTTCATCTTTTGTCTTTATATCTTTGCGCTCCAAAAAAGTATAAACTGGTTGTAGGTTCAATGAATAATTGAAAACCCCTTCCGAAAATAAAAAGTATGAATACAGATCCAATAGCAGATTATTTAACTCGAATTCGTAACGCTAGCGCGGCGAAATTGAAAATGGTCGAAATTCCTAGTTCAAATGTGAAACGTGCGATTACGCAAATTTTATTTGATCAAGGTTACATCACTGATTTCAAATTTGAGGATGATAACAAGCAAGGTACCATCAAAATTGCATTGAAATATAATCCGTCTACAAAGACTCCTGCAATTACTAAATTGCAAAGAGCTTCTAGACCAGGTTTGAGAAAATACAACGGAGCATCTGAAATGCCACGTGTATTAAATGGACTTGGAGTAGCGATTGTTTCAACGTCAAAAGGTGTTATCACAGGAAAACAAGCAACAAAAGAAAACGTAGGTGGAGAAGTTCTTTGCTACGTATATTAATTTTTAAGTTTAAGTAAAATGTCAAGGATAGGTAAATCCCCAGTAACAATCCCGAGTGGAGTAGATGTGAAAGTTGACGGTAATGTAATTACTGTTAAGGGGTCTAAAGGTGAGTTGACTCAAGAAATGGATTCTTGTGTGTCAATGAGCATTGAAGACGGAACCGTAACTTTCACCCGCGAATCAGATGCACCAGATCACAGAGCAAAACATGGTTTATACCGTGCGTTATTGCAAAATATGATCATTGGAGTTTCGGAAGGGTTCAAGAAGGAATTAGAAGTAATTGGAGTAGGATACAGAGCAAACGCTAACGGTCAAATGTTAGAGCTTTCTCTTGGTTTTTCTCACCCATTTGTTTTTGAAATCCCTTCGGAAATTAAGGTATCAGCAGTCTCTGAAAAAGGTAAGGCTCCATTGGTAACATTGGAATCTCACGATAAACAACTAGTAGGACAAGTAGCTGCCAAGATTCGTTCCCTTCGTAAACCAGAACCATATAAAGGAAAAGGTGTAAGATTCCTAGGAGAAGAAATCAGAAGAAAAGCTGGTAAAACAGCATCTAAGTAGTAATTGATACATTAATTGAAGTTATGGCATTTAGTAAAGTAAATAGAAGAGCGAAAATCAAAAGAAGAATCAGAAAAAAAATAACTGGTACTTCTGCGATGCCGCGTTTATCTGTTTTTAGAAGTAATAAACAGATGTGTGCTCAAATTATTGACGATTCAACAGGAACAACTTTGGTTTCTGCAACGTCTTATAAAAGTAAAGCAAAAGGAACAAAAGTAGAGCAAGCTGCACTTGTTGGAAAAGAAGTTGCAGAAAAAGCTAAAAAAGCTGGAATAGAAGCTGTTGTGTTTGATCGTAACGGTTATTTGTACCACGGAAGAGTTAAATCATTAGCTGACTCAGCAAGAGAAAGCGGACTAAAATTATAAGAATGGCAGCACAAGTTTTAAACAGAGTAAAATCTGCAGATATCGAATTAAAAGATAAGCTAGTTGCCGTAAACCGTGTAACGAAAGTTACAAAAGGTGGTCGTACTTTTAGTTTTTCAGCAATCGTTGTAGTAGGTGATGAAAATGGAATCGTTGGACATGGTCTAGGAAAAGCGAAAGAGGTAACTGAAGCAATTTCGAAAGGGATTGATGATGCAAAAAAGAACCTAATTAGAGTTCCTTTATTGCACGGAACAGTTCCTCATATTCAAAAAGGTAAATTCAGTGGAGCTCGAGTTTTATTGAGACCAGCATCTGAAGGTACAGGGGTTATCGCCGGTGGTGCGATGCGTGCTGTATTGGAGAGTGTAGGGGTTCACAATGTATTAGCTAAATCTCAAGGATCTTCAAATCCTCATAACGTTGTTAAAGCAACTATTGACGCTCTTTCTCAAATGAGAGATGCAGTTACGATTGCAAAACAACGAGGAATTGACCTTGATAAAGTGTTTAACGGTTAAAAATAGCAAAGATGGCGACAATTAAAATTAAACAAGTTAGAAGTGCTATTAATCGTACTGCAAGACAAAAGGCAACGATTCAAGCATTAGGGTTTAGAAAGTTGAATCAAGTAATAGAAAAAGAGGCAACACCTCAAATTCTAGGAATGGTCAATAAAGTTCAACACCTAGTAAAAGTGGTTGAATAAACTTTAAAACATTAAGAGATGAATTTACATAATTTGACTCCTGCAAAAGGAGCAACAAAAAATAGAAAGAGAATAGCTCGTGGACAGGGATCTGGACATGGAGGGACTTCGACTCGTGGACATAAAGGAGCTAAATCAAGATCAGGTTATTCTAAAAAAGTTGGTTTTGAAGGTGGACAAATGCCACTTCAAAGACGTGTTCCTAAATTTGGTTTCAAAAATATTAACCGAGTTGAATACAAAGGAATTAATTTGGATATTATTCAAGCGTTAATTGAAAGAAAAGGAGTTAAAGAAATTACTCCGGAAGTACTTCAAGAAAATGGTTTAGTTTCTAGAAACGAGCTAGTTAAGATATTAGGAAGAGGAGAGTTAAAAACAAAGATTAATGTTACTGCTCACAAATTCTCATCAACTGCTAAAGTAGCAATTGAGGGACAAGGTGGGAATTGTTCAGAAATCTAATTAACTTTGCCAACATTTTTAACAAATGAAACGATTTATAACTAGTTTAAAGAATATCTGGAAGGTAGAAGAATTAAGAAAAAGAATCTTATTGACTCTTGGACTTATCTTAATCTATCGTATCGGATCTTTCATCATCTTGCCAGGTGTGGATTATACTGCATTGGTTGAAGCGCAAGAGAGTGGAAATCAGAATATGTTAGAGACACTTCTATCTCTGTTTTCAGGAGGAGGATTTTCAAATGCATCTATTATGGCATTAGGGATAATGCCATATATCAGTGCTTCGATTATCATGCAACTTTTGGGAATGGCTGTTCCGGCTGTTCAAAAAATGCAACAAGAAGGTGAATCGGGACGTAAACGTATTAATAATTATACGCGTATTTTAACGATCATCATTTGTGCATTGCAGGCACCAAGTTATTTAACCTTATATGTAGCCAATAAAGGCGCATTACCGGCAGAGGCGGGAACAATGTGGTGGACGCAGTCTATTATCGTTCTTGTTGCTGGAGCAATGTTTGCTGTTTGGTTAGGAGAAAGAATCACAGACAAAGGTATTGGAAACGGTATCTCACTATTAATTACTGTTGGTATTTTGGCGAGGCTTCCAGAGGCTTTTATGGCTGAATTTGGATTCGCAGTTGAATCAGGTAATTTGATTAAAATTGTCTTAGAGATTGTCGCCTTTATGGTTGTTGTACTTGGAACTGTTCTGATTGTTCAAGGTGTGCGAAAAGTTCCATTGAATACTGCAAAACGTGTAGTAGGTTCTCGCGCTGCTGAAGATCAAGGTGCAAGAAGTTATTTGCCAATTAAGGTAAATGCTTCAGGTGTTATGCCTATCATTTTTGCGCAAGCAATTATGACTGTTCCGATGATGATTTTCACAGGTGGTGGTGAAGGTGGATTTATTTCAAAACACTTTAGCGATATTTATGGATTTGGTTACAATGCATTATTAGCGGTTTTAATTATAGTATTTACGTATTTCTATACGGCAATTATGATTAATCCACGAAAAATTGCGGATGAATTGAAAAGAAGTGGTGGATTTATACCTGGTATTCGTCCAGGTGAAGAAACTGCAAGTTACATTGATTCTTTAGTGTCTAGAATTACATTTCCGGGATCTGTATTTTTAGCGTTTATCGCGATTATTCCTGCAATTGCAAAAATTGCTGGAGTAAATGATGCGTTTGCTATGTTCTTTGGTGGTACCTCATTGTTAATTATGGTAGGTGTTGTTTTGGATACGTTACAACAAATCGAATCTTACTTATTGAATCGTCAAATGGATGGTTTAATGGAAGGGACTCGTATTAAGGGTAGAAGAGGTTCTAACGAATTATCTGGATTTTAATCATGGCAAAACAAGCATCAATTGAGCAAGACGGTGTAATTATTGAAGCCTTATCTAACGCAATGTTTCGCGTTGAGTTAGAAAATGGCCATGTCATTACGGCGCATATTTCTGGAAAAATGAGAATGTATTACATTAAAATTCTTCCAGGTGATAAAGTTAAAGTAGAAATGTCTCCTTATGATTTATCAAAAGGACGTATCACATTTAGATATAAATAAAGAAAAACCGAAGTTGTCGATATGCGGACAGACCGTCTGCATCCTTAACCGGGTCGATTACGGATTAATAAACTGAAACAATGAAAGTAAGAGCATCAGTAAAAAAACGTTCTGCAGATTGTAAGATCGTTAAGAGAAAGGGAGTCGTTTATGTAATTAACAAAAAGAACCCTAAGTTTAAACAAAGACAAGGGTAAAAAATTATAATTATGGCACGTATTTCAGGTATTGATTTACCAAAAAACAAAAGAGGTGTAATCGGATTGACTTACATCTACGGAATTGGAAGAAGTAAAGCGAGTACAATTTTGGCAGAAGCTGGAATTGACGAGAATATTAAAGTTCAAGATTGGTCTGATGATCAGTTGGGAGCTATTCGTAACGCGATGAGTGAAATTAAAGTTGAAGGAGCTTTGCGTTCTGAGACTCAATTGAACATTAAGCGTTTAATGGATATCGGATGTCAAAGAGGGATTCGCCACAGAGCAGGATTACCTTTAAGAGGTCAACGTACGAAAAACAACTCACGTACTAGAAAAGGTAGAAGAAAAACAGTTGCGAATAAGAAGAAGTAGTTCTGCTACTTCTTGTTTCGTGGACAGGTGGTCCTCAGCTTGGAAAAGTTGCTTAAACTTTTTACAATTTGTAATAATCACCCCCGGAATAGGAAGAATCGGAACTGGATCAAAGCAGGTCCAATTCAACTGAAAGCAATAAACATTTAAAAAGCTAATTAAAATGGCAAAGTCGAATCAGAAAAAGAAAAAAAATGTCAAAGTAGAGGCAATGGGTGAAGCGCATATTCAAGCGACCTTCAACAATGTTATCATTTCTTTGACAAATAACGCAGGTCAAGTAATTTCTTGGTCATCAGCGGGTAAAATGGGCTTTAGAGGTTCTAAAAAGAATACGCCTTATGCGGCACAAGTTGCAGCAGAAGACGCATCTAAAGAAGCTCATGACTTCGGATTACGTAAAGTACGCGTATTTGTAAAAGGACCAGGTGGTGGACGTGAGTCAGCTATCAGAGCACTACATAATTCTGGAATTGAAGTAACTGAAATTGTTGATGTTACTCCTATGCCACATAATGGATGTCGTCCTCCTAAACGTAGAAGAGTTTAATATAAAATTAACACCGGGGAGTTTGGTTATCGAAGGAAAGCCTTAATTCATAATCACCCCAAAATAAAAACAAAATGGCAAGATATACAGGTCCAAAATCAAAAATCGCACGTCGTTTCAAAGATCCAATCTTTGGTCCAGATAAAGCGTTAGAAAAAAGAGCTTACGGTCCAGGACAACATGGTCCTAACAAACGTAGAGGTAAACAATCAGAATATGCAATCCAATTAGGAGAGAAGCAGAAAGCAAAGTATACTTATGGTATTCTTGAGCGTCAATTCTCGAATATGTTTGAGAGAGCATCCAGAATGAAAGGTATTACAGGTGAGGTATTATTGCAATTATGTGAAGCTCGTCTTGACAACACTGTATACCGTTTAGGAGTTGCTCCTACTCGACGTGGTGCTCGTCAATTGGTTTCTCATAAGCATATTACTGTAAATGGAGAATTGGTAAACATACCTTCTTATCATTTAAAAGTTGGTGATGTTGTTAGCGTTAGAGAAAAATCTAAATCTTTAGAAGCAATTTCTAATTCATTGGCATCAAGAACTAACAGTTTTGATTGGTTAGATTGGAATCCTTCTCAAATGCAAGGAAAAGTGTTAGGAGTTCCTACACGTGAAATGATCCCTGAGAACATTAAAGAGCAGTTAATCGTCGAGCTTTACTCGAAATAATAATTAATAATATTGGGTGTTGGCCAAAGGGTTTGATTGAATTTCTTCAAACTTTCAAACCGCGCAACCGATACACAATTAAAAAGAAGAAAACAAATGGCAATTTTAGACTTCCAAAAACCTGACAAGGTTATTATGATTCAATCTGACGAACACGAAGGTCAATTCGAATTTCGTCCGTTAGAACCAGGATATGGTATTACAGTTGGTAATGCATTAAGACGTATACTTCTTTCTTCATTGGAAGGATTTGCGATTTCTTCAATTCGAATTGAAGGTGCAGACCACGAATTTTCAACAATCAAAGGAATTGTAGAAGATGTTACCGAAATCATCTTGAACCTGAAACAAGTGCGTTTTAAACAACAAATTGAAGGAACAGATGAGGAAACAGTAGTAATCTCTATCGCAGGTCAAAATCAGTTAACAGCAGGTGATTTGGGTAAATTTACTTCAGCATTTCAAGTATTGAACTCTGATTTAGTAATTTGTAACATGGAGCCTTCAGTGAAGTTGGAAATGGAATTAACGATCAAGAAAGGTCGTGGTTACCTTCCTGCTGAAGAAAATAGCGTAAGTGGAGCTCCTTTTGGAACTATCGCTATCGATTCGATCTTTACACCTATTAAGAATGTAAAGTATGCAGTTGAAAACTTCCGTGTTGAACAAAAAACAGATTACGAAAAATTAATTTTCGATATTAAAACTGATGGTTCAATTCACCCGAAAGAAGCATTAAAAGAAGCAGCAAAGATTTTAATTCACCACTTTATGTTATTCTCTGATGAGCGTATCACATTAGATAGTGAAGTTAAATCAGAAACTGAAGAATTTGATGAAACGTCATTACACATGCGTCAATTGCTTAAAACAAAATTAGTAGACATGGATTTATCTGTGCGTGCTTTGAACTGTTTGAAAGCTGCAGACGTAGAAACATTAGGAGATTTAGTTTCATACAACAAGAACGACTTATTGAAATTCAGAAACTTTGGTAAGAAATCTCTTACAGAGTTGGAAGATTTAGTTGATAACAAAGGTCTTACTTTTGGAATGAACGTTTCTAAATATAAATTAGACAAAGATTAGTATCGGTAATTATTTAAAAAACAAATTGCGTAATAGGTGGCAACAATCTGCGATACAAGATGTAGCTAACCGTTACTTACGAAATTTAAAGTTATGAGACACGGAAAAAAATTCAATCACTTAGGTAGAAAAACAGCGCACAGAAAGGCGATGTTATCTAACATGGCATGTTCTTTAATCGAACATAAATCAATTAACACAACTATCGCAAAAGCGAAAGCTTTAAGAGGATTTGTTGAACCGTTAATTACAAAATCTAAAACAGATTCTACACACTCACGTAGACTTGTGTTCAGTAGTTTACAAAATAAAGATGCTGTTACAGAATTGTTTAGAGAGATTGCGCCAAAAGTTGCTGATCGTCCAGGTGGATATACTCGTATCATCCGTACAGGATATAGATTAGGAGATAACGCTGAAATGTGTATGATCGAATTAGTTGATTTCAACGAGATCTACACGAACGAAAAAGCGAAATCTACAACTCGTCGTTCTAGAAGAGGTGGAGGTGCTAAGGCAGCAGCTGCGAGTGAAGAAACGGTAGTAGAAGCTACAGAAGTTGAAACAACAGATGCTGTTGAAGAAACAACTGAAGAAGTGAAAGAAGAAACAACTGAAGAGCCAGAAGCGAAAGCTGATGATTCTGAAGAAGCAGAAACTGAAGAGAAATAAATAATTATTTCAATATTGAAAGGGTAATGGAAACATTACCCTTTTTTTATATCCAAATTTGGACCGAGTTTTAAAATTGGATTAGTAACTTTGTACAAAATTTTCAGAATGGAGGATAAAAAAGCGGCGGTTTTATTGCTCGAAGATGGCACTATGTTTCAAGGTGTTTCAATCGGTAAAGTTGGAACAACAACGGGTGAAATAGCATTCAATACTGGTATGACTGGATATCAAGAAGTATTTACTGATCCATCTTATTACGGACAAGTATTGGTAATGAACACGGCTCACATCGGTAATTATGGGACTCATGAATTGGAAGTGGAATCGGATGGAATGAAAATCGCTGGTTTAGTGGTGAAGAAGTTTTCAGATGGTTATTCCCGCCCTTCTGCAAATATGTCGTTGAATGACTACATGATTGAAAATAATAAAGTTGGAATATCAGATATCGATACACGCGCTTTAGTTCGTCATATAAGAAGCAAAGGTGCAATGAATGCTATTATTTCTTCTGATAATCTTGATGTTGAATCATTAAGAAATCATTTAAAATCTGTTCCTTCAATGGATGGGTTGGAATTATCGTCTAAAGTTGCAACAAGCGAAGCTTACGAAGTGAAACCTGAAAACGTCGATTTTAAAGTTTCATTAATTGATTTTGGTGTAAAAAGAAATATCATTCAATGTTTAGTGGATAGAGGCTGTCACGTAAAAGTGTTTCCTTTGAACTCCACTATTGAAGAAATGAATTCATTTAATCCTGACGGGTACATGCTTTCAAATGGACCTGGAGATCCATCTGCAATGCCAAATTCAATCGAATTAGTGACAAAAATATTAGCTCAAAACAAACCTGTTTTTGGAATTTGTTTGGGACATCAAATACTTGGATTATCACAAGGGCTTAAAACTGAAAAAATGTTTAATGGGCACCGTGGAATTAATCACCCGGTAAAAAATCTCAAAACTGGTAAAGGGGAAATTACTTCTCAAAATCATGGTTTTGTTATTTCAAAAGAAAGCGCACAGCAAAACAACAATATAGAAATCACTCACGTTCATTTGAACGATGACACCGTAGCTGGAATTGAGTTGAAAGGTAAACCAGTTTTTTCAGTTCAATATCATCCAGAAGCTTCGGCAGGTCCTCACGATTCGAGGTATTTGTTTGATCAGTTTGTAACCAACATGAAAAATCATAAATAATGAGTTTTATTGCAAAAATTGTCGCAAGACAGATCTTAGATTCACGAGGTAACCCAACAGTTGAAGTTGATGTAATAACAACTTCAGGGGCTATGGGTAGAGCCGCTGTTCCATCTGGAGCTTCCACAGGAGTGCATGAAGCGGTTGAATTGCGCGATGGAGATAAAAACACGTATCTTGGAAAGGGAGTGTTGAAAGCTGTTGCAAACGTAAATTCAATTATTGATGGAGCTTTAAAGGGATTTGATGTCTGTGATCAAAAAGCAATTGATAATAAATTATTGGAATTGGATGGAACTGAGAACAAATCTAACCTTGGTGCTAACGCAATTCTTGGTGTTTCACTGGCTGTTGCGAGAGCGGCTGCAGATGAAACAGGATTAAGTTTATTTAAATATATTGGTGGAGTAGGTGCGGTAACAATGCCTGTTCCAATGATGAATATTCTTAATGGTGGTTCTCACGCGGATAATAAAATTGATATTCAGGAATTTATGGTAATGCCTTTTGGGGCAGATTCATTTTCTGAAGGTTTACGTTGGGGGACAGAGATTTTCCATCATTTAAAAAGTGTTTTGAAATCGAAAGGAATGTCCACAAATGTTGGAGATGAAGGTGGATTTGCACCGAGTTTAGGATCTAACGAAGAAGCAATTCAAGTTGTAATTGAGGCAATCGAGAAAGCAGGATTTGTACCTGGTAAAGATGTATATATTGCTTTGGATGCTGCAGCATCTGAATTCTACGATGAAAAAGCCAAAGAATATGTTTTTGAATCTACGGGGGAAAGAATGAGTTCTGAGAAAATGGTGGCGTTTTGGGTTGATTGGTGTGAGAAGTATCCTATAATTTCAATTGAAGATGGTCTAGCAGAGGATGATTGGCACGGATGGGACTTAGCAACAAAAGCGTTAGGAACTAAAGTCCAACTTGTAGGAGATGATTTATTTGTGACGAATACGAAAAGATTATCACGAGGTATTTCTGAAGGTATTGCAAATTCAATACTCATAAAAGTCAATCAAATTGGAACGCTAACTGAGACAATCGAAGCTGTTCAGATGGCCACTCGAAACGGATATACTTCAGTTATGAGCCATCGATCAGGAGAAACTGAGGATAATACTATTGCAGATCTTGCTGTAGCACTTAATTGTGGACAGATTAAAACGGGTTCTGCTTCAAGAAGCGATAGAATGGCAAAATACAATCAATTGTTAAGAATAGAAGAAGAACTTGGGCAAACAGCAGTTTATCCAGGTGGAACATTTAAGTTCATAAATTAACATAAAGTTAATAATATTGAAATCCTATCATTTTGTAATACACGAGATGATAGGATTTTTTTTTTCCGGTTGAACTTTTTCAGCGTATTTTTGCATCAAGATTTTTTTGAAGTGCCAAGCAACGATTTGAAACGTAGAGCGTCTTTAGATTAATTAATTGAATTAACACTTAAAACAACAGTATGTTACTACTAAATATTCAAAAAGTTAGAATTTTTATTTCAACCATATTTATTATTTTGATTGGTTTCGGTTACAGTTATAGTCAATCTACAACTGTTGGTGTTCCTTATTCTGGAGCTCCTACAACTTGGACTGTTCCTCCTTGCGTAACAAGTATTACCGTTACAGCTTCTGGAGCAGAAGGTGGAGGCTCAGCTGGAGGAAACGGTGCTGTGGTAACAGGAACGATTACTGTTACTCCAGGTCAGGTAATTCAATTAAATGTCGGTGGTTCTGGGGGATGTCCTGGGGCTGGATATAATGGTGGTGGAAATGGTGTTTCTGCCAGTTCTGCTGCGAATGCTTCATGCGGTGGTGGTGGTGCTACTACAGTTAGTGTTGGTGGGGTTCCTGTGATTATTGCTGCCGGTGGTGGTGGAATGGGAGGAGGAACTTCTGATGCAATTGGAGGTAGTGGAGGATGCGCTGCTGGCACAGCAGGAACGTCTCCTTTCGGACAGGGTGGTGGACCTGCGAGTCAATCAAGTGGAGGTTCAGCTGGACCGCCTTGGATTTCGAGTGGTACTGCAGGTACTGCAGGTACTGCGGGTATTGGAGGTAACGGAGGTTTTGATAATTGTTATAACGTTGCACCTGGTGGAGGTGGCGGCGGTGGATATTATGGCGGCGGCGGCGGCGGTAGTGACTGCTTTAGCTCTGCACCTTATGGAGGTGGATCTGGCGGAGGTGGCTCTAGTTTGGTGCCTGCTGGTGGCGGATGTACGATGGGCTCGAATAATGGACCTGGTTCAATTTCTATTACATACAACTCTGCTGCATCTGCATCTAATACAGGACCTTATTGTGAGGATGGTACAATTCAATTAAATGGTTTTGCTACTCCTGGATCTATATATGCTTGGACAGGACCAAATGGTTTTACTTCCAACGCACAAAATCCAACTATACCTATGGCAACAGTTGCAAATGGTGGGATATATACGCTTAATGTAAGTGGTGGTGGATGTAATGGAACAGTTACTACTGATGTAGTAGTCATTGCAAAACCAACACCAAATGCTGGACCAGACCAATTTTTATGTCTTGGTACACCAATATCATTAACGGGAACTGTAAGCACACCAGGTAATACTTATCAATGGTCATATATTGCTCCTGGGATAGTGCCAGCGCCAACGGTTACTTATTCACTTAATGCGAATAATGTCTCGCCAACTGTAACAGTTAATCAAGTTGGGAATTACTATTTCATTTTTAGCGAACAAAATGCTTTGTGTCCTATTCAAAGAGATACAGTGCTTATTTCTGTTTCAGATTTATCTATAGCTACAACATTTGTGGAACCATCTTGTGGAGGTTATTCAGACGGATCAATCACCGTAAATGCCCCAGGCGCAGTAGAGTATAGCTATGATGGTGGAGTGAATTGGACACCAAACTCAACTCAGGGTGGATTTATAGCCGGTACATATAATGTCTGTGGAAGAACAGCTTTAGGATGTCAAAAATGTGTAAATGTCGTTGTAACTGACCCAATTCCAATTGTTGTTTCCGTTAGTAATGATACTTTAATTTGTCAAAATGGTACTGGATATTTAGCCGCAAGTGCTACTGGAGGTAATACGTATACTTATCATTGGGATTTCACTGGTAGTTTAGCTGCCAATCAATCAGTAAACCCAATAGTTGATACTTATTACTCCGTATATGCAGAAAGTGAAAATGGCTGTTTTTCAACTTCAGATTCTATTTACGTTACCGTACGTGATCCATTAACTGGAACTATCACAGAAGGAGATACTGTTTGTCCTACTTATAGTTCAGATTTATTTGCCAATGTTGTAGGTGGAATAGGCACTCCATATACATTCCTTTGGTCGAATGGAGATACTCAAACAGGTCCAAATAGCCATTCAATAACTGTAACACCTTTGGTCACGACTAATTATACGGTCACAGTTACAGACGAATGTGAATCTGCGCCTTTAGTTATGAATGTTACTGTCAGAGTTGCTCCATTACCTGTGCCTTCATATACTGTTCTTAATCCATATCAATGTGAACCAGCTATTTTTGATATTGTCAATACGACAGATACGATTATGAGTCAATATATCTATTGGTTAGTAGATGGTGAACAACAATTCTTTAACCAGGATACTATTCAAACTGCAGAATTTTGGGGAGGACAATATGATTTTCAAATGATTGCAACTTCATATGAAGGATGTGTTGATTCTTTAACTTTTACGAATGCGTTGAATGTTGAATATGTACCTGAGGCTAATTTCAATTTTTCACCGAGCCCTGTGACAATGTTTAATACGGATGTTTTTATGCAAAACCAATCGTTTAATGCAGTTACATTTGATTGGTTTTTCACGGACGGTTATCCGTTAACTTCCACCCAGGAGCATGTACAAGTGCATTTTCCTGAAGGAGTTACAGGAGATTACGAAGTAACTTTAATTGTAGCTTCAGCTTTAGGGTGCACAGATACTATAACTAAAATTGTTTCAGTTCAACCAGAGGTTCTTATTTATGCCCCGAATTCATTCACTCCTGATGGTGATGCTTTTAATCAAACATGGAAAGTAGTAATGGAAGGAATTGACCCTTATAATTTTGAGTTGTTAATAATGAATCGTTGGGGTGAAATTGTTTGGGAGTCACACGACATAAATGTAGGATGGGATGGAACGTTTAACGGTAAACCAGTTCAAGCTGGAACGTATATTTGGACCGTTCAAACCAAAAATATAAATGACGACGGTAAAGTTAGATTTAATGGGCATGTGAATATACTTCGCTAGTCATCTTATTGAATAAATTTAAAGCGCTTTGTCATTTGGCAAAGCGCTTTTTCTTTTTATGTTTGTGAAAATTTTATTTCGACATGGATATTCAGATGTTTAAAGACCATATACTAGAAGGTATTCCTTCATCAATCCCTGTAAAAAGGGAATTAGAAAAAGGAATTAACCACGCTCCTAAGAGAAAGCAAATTTTAACTGAAGAAGAACGTAAATTAGCACTACAAAATGCCCTTCGATACTTTCCAAAAGCGCAACATGCTGAGTTAGCTCCTGAGTTTTTAGAAGAATTAAATACGCTCGGTAGAATTTACATGTTACGCTATCGTCCTGATTATAGAATGTACGCCCGACCAATTTCTGAATATCCAGGAAAGTGCGAACAAGCGAAGGCAATTATGCTTATGATTCAAAATAATTTGGATTACGCCGTTGCACAGCATCCACATGAATTAATTACATACGGTGGAAACGGTGCGGTTTTTCAGAACTGGATTCAATACCGATTGACAATGAAATATCTTGCTGAAATGTCAGACGAACAAACATTAGTCATGTATTCAGGTCACCCAATGGGACTTTTTCCGTCCCATAAAGACGCTCCGAGAGTGGTTGTTACAAATGGAATGATGATCCCTAATTATTCTCAACCAGATGATTGGGAGAAATTCAATGCTCTAGGCGTGACACAATACGGACAAATGACTGCTGGTTCATATATGTATATAGGACCCCAGGGAATTGTTCATGGTACAACAATTACTGTATTAAACGGTTTTAGAAAAATAAAGAAAAGTCCAACTGGCTCACTTTTCGTAACATCTGGATTAGGTGGAATGAGTGGAGCACAGCCAAAAGCAGGAACCATTGCAGGATGTATTACAGTGTGTGCGGATGTTAATCCGAAAATCACAAAAATTAGAAATGAGCAAGGTTGGGTAAATGAGATAATTGAAGATTTAGATAAACTAGTTGCTCGAATTCGAATTGCACAACAGAATAAGGAGATTGTTTCAATTGCCTATCTAGGAAATATAGTCGATGTTTGGGAGAAATTCGATGAAGAGAATATACACATCGACTTGGGGTCTGACCAAACTTCTCTTCACAATCCATGGGCCGGAGGATATTACCCTGTTGGTATTTCATTTGAGGAGGCGAATGAATTAATGGCGAAAAATCCGGAAGAATTTAAAAAACAAGTTCAGAAAACCCTTGTACGTCATACAAAAGCTATTAACAAACATACTGCAAAAGGGACTTACTTTTTTGATTATGGAAATGCATTTTTATTAGAGGCTTCGCGAGCGGGTGCAGATATTATGGCTGAAAATGGGATTGATTTCCGTTATCCTTCTTATGTTCAAGATATCATGGGACCAATGTGTTTTGATTATGGATTTGGACCGTTTCGTTGGGTTTGCGCTTCTGGAGATCCTGAAGATTTGAAAAAAACAGATTCTATTGCTTATGAGGTTTTGGAGAAAATCATGAAAAATAGCCCAGTTGAAATTCAACAACAAATGGCCGATAACATTCAATGGATAAAAGGAGCACAAGAAAACAAATTGGTAGTTGGTTCTCAAGCTCGAATATTATATGCCGATGCTGAAGGTAGAATGAAAATAGCAAAGGCCTTCAACGATGCTATTGAAGCAAAGCAAATTGGTCCTGTCGTTCTTGGGCGCGATCATCATGATGTTTCTGGAACAGATTCTCCATATCGAGAAACTTCAAACATTTATGATGGCTCTCGTTTTACTGCAGATATGGCAATTCAAAATGTAATCGGTGACAGTTTTAGAGGTGCTACATGGGTTTCAATTCACAACGGAGGCGGCGTTGGTTGGGGAGAAGTAATCAATGGTGGTTTTGGTATGCTTCTCGATGGTTCTAAAGACGCAGAAAGAAGGTTGAAAAGTATGCTTCACTGGGACGTCAACAATGGAATTTCTAGAAGAAGTTGGGCGAGAAATGAAGGTGCGATTTTCGCTATTAAAAGAGCGATGGAGTTGGAGCCTAATCTACGGGTTACTGTTCCCGAGCTAGTTGATGAATCGATAATATCTAATCTATTCACTTAGTAGTCGGTATTTTTGAATTCTAGTTTATTTGTATTTGTGTCTAAATTCCAGTTTTGGAATTATTAACTTTTTTCGTTATTATTGTAAATAACAAACTGTTAAAAACTAAACTAGAACTCTTATGAAAATTAATCTCCTTCAAGCTTGCTTGATTTTGATTAGTGGGTCTGTCTTTGGACAATTAAATCCTACTTTGAATCAAAAAAGCTCAACTCAAGAAGTCGAAAAATGCAGTCAGCATATTCGAACTCAACAAATGCAGCTGAATGATCCAGCACGATTTGCAACTATTGGTAAACGAAACAACGCACCTTTTCAAGAATTTTATTCTCCAGCTGTTCAAGAAAAGTCAACCGGCGTTATTTATACAATTCCAGTCGTCTTCCATATTTTACACAACAATGGATCTGAAAATATCAGTGCTGCACAGGTGCAAAGCGCATTAGATATATTAACACGTGATTACCGAAGATTAAATTCAGACGCGAACTCTGTCGTAGCTGCGTTTACCGGAATGCCTTCGGATGTGGAAATTGAATTTGAATTCGCAAAAGTAGCGCCCAATGGAGCTTGTTTTGATGGAATTACAAGAACTCAATCTACTTTAACGAATAATGGTTCTAGTGGACAAAACCAAGTGAATGCTATTATTGCTGGAAACGATGTTTACCAAGGAGTGTGGCCTCATAATAAATATTTGAACATTTATGTTGCTAACGACATTGGTGGAGCGGCTGGATATACGTATTTGCCAAATGGAAATTCAGCGGCAAACGCAACAAATATGTACTACAATGGAATCTTTATTTTAGAGAATTATACAGGTTCGATTGGAACAAGTAATGTTGGTAGAAGTCGTGCTTTGACGCACGAAGTAGGACACTGGTTGAATTTACCTCATACTTGGGGAGCTGGAAACACTCCTGGAACAGCAGCAAATTGCAACGACGATGATGGAGTTCAGGATACGCCAAATTGTAGAGGTGTTCAATCGTGTACTTTAACGTCAAACGGGTGTAATTCCGATGATGCTTACTGGGGTTCTGCAATGATTGATAACGTTGAGAATTATATGGATTATTCTTACTGTTCCAAGATGTTTACTCAAGGTCAGGTAGATGAAATGAGAGCTGCAATGGTAAGTAATGTTGGAGGTAGAAGTAACATTTGGACTACAACAAACCTACAAAATGTAGGTGTACTTCCTGGTGTATCTCTATGTTTAATTGATTTCGCAGCAAACCAAACTGTATTGTGCTCGGGAACAACAGTAACGTATACGCCTAACACAACATCTGGAATATCAAATTATGCGTGGTCTTTCCCTGGAGGAACTCCTGCAACTTCAAATGCAGTTAGTCCAACCGTTACATATAACACTGTTGGGACTCATAATGCCACTTTAGTTGTAACAAGTTCAGGGAATGGATTGGATTATACTGAATCAAAAACTACATATATTACTGTTAATAGCGGAACAACCGTTAATTTACCAATAAATGAAGGTTTCTCGGTAGCAGGTACACCAGCTGGTTGGACGATTGTTAATCAAAATTCATCGGCTACTACATGGACAAGAACTGCTTCTGTTGGTAATCCAGGAGGATCTTTCATGTTTGACAATGCAAATTTTGATGATACAGGTGATACAGATGAATTTCAATTAACTAAATTTATTACTGTCGGTATTAGTTCATCGGAAATGACATTTGACGTAGCATATGCTCCATACGATGCTGATTACTATGATGGATTAGAAGTTCTTGTTTCAACTGATTGCGGAACCACATTCACCTCATTGTATAGTAAATCATATTTAACTTTAGCTACAGCTCCCGCCTCGACTGGGTTATTTACTCCAACATCTGGCCAGTGGAGAACTGAAACAATTGATTTAACGCCTTATGTTGGGCAAAACTCTGTATTAATTGCTTTCAGAAATATTGCTGGATGGGGTAATCGCTTGTTTGTAGATAATATTAACATTACTGGAGTTGCGGCTGGTCCTACATCAAGTTTCAGTGCGTCATCTTCGACTGCTTGTACTTCTCAGACGGTTACGTTTACAGATGCTTCCTTTAGTGCAACTTCTTGGAGCTGGAACTTTGGAACTGGTGCAACACCGGCAACTGCAACAGGGGCAGGTCCTCATTCTGTGACGTATTCATCGGCTGGAACAAAAACCGTTTCTTTAACAATTAACGGTGGAACAAGTACTTCAAATCAGAATGTTACGATTAGTACGATTCCATCAATTCCAACAATTTCTACTGGTGGGGCAACAACATTTTGTTCTGGAGGGAATGTTGTATTGACCTCTTCATCAGCTTCAAACAATGTTTGGTCCAATGGAGCTACAACCCAATCAATTACTGTAAACACTGGAAACTCGTATACTGTAACGGTTGGAAGCGCAGGATGTACTTCTGTATCATCTGCGACTGTTGTAATAGTTAACCCATTGCCGACTGTAACATTCAGTTCTGTCCCGAGTATGTGTAATTATGATGCTCCTATAACTTTGACTCAAGGGTCTCCAGCAGGAGGAACGTACAGTGGGACAGGTGTAAGTGGAGGTCAGTTTAACCCCGCGACAGCTGGAAACGGAAGCCATACATTAACCTATAGTTATACTGATGGTAACAATTGTACAAATACTCAAAATAGAAATGTTACGGTAGACGGGTGTCTTTATATCAGTGAAGAAAATGGAAATTCATTGAGTGTTTATCCTAACCCATCTAATGGTCAATTCACTTTAATAAGTGAGGGGTATGAATTAAATTCAGTTTCAGTTTACAATCAAATTGGACAGCTAGTTTATACTAGAAATTCAGATGAAATTGAGAAAGATATCAATTTGATGAATTTTGAAAGTGGTATTTACACAATTCGAATAAATCATAATTCAGGTGTAGAAAACATCAGAATTATATTAAGTAAATAATCATCTTAATTAAATAAACTAAAAAAGGTAGAGCAATTTAGCTCTACCTTTTTGTTTGTGTGAACAGTGGTTAATTATTGTATCCTAAATTTTCTGTGAGCAATTCCGCTTATTGTTTTGATAGCAATGAAATAGATTCCGTTATGCAATTGTTCAACAGTGAAGGAAGAATCCTCTACATTACCCACTAAATTGCCATGCGCGTTAAATAGAGCTATTGATTCAATTTTCTCAGTTGATTCAATTTTAAGAATTGCATGTAAAGCTTCAGCATAATGTTTACCACTTAAGGGATAAAGTTAAGTGATAGTTT